>Ga0172379_10000264_pt1 | contig 141177 bp, 113 predicted proteins | sample GrowelOW334metaG_FD_119756 | JGI IMG/M metagenome (GOLD analysis project Ga0172379, IMG submission 119756) | Groundwater microbial communities from an aquifer near a municipal landfill in Southern Ontario, Canada - Groundwater well OW334 metaG | ecosystem: Environmental > Aquatic > Deep... | reverse complement strand
GACGAGCGGTGTGATGAATGAGTAGTCACCCATATCAACCTTCCCGCTCCCGTCGACATCGTACTTCGCGTTGAATCCCGCCTCACCCGTGGACTTGCCGAACGTTGCCCCGAAGGCCATGAGGCCGGAGGTCATTTCGCTGGATGTGATGACGGCGTCGCCATTCGCATCGATGGCGTTGAAAGCGTTTCGGGCAGGATTGATGATGGTCCACACTGTGGACGGCGCCGTGGTCACGACGATGCGGCAGGCATCGCCAGTGGCGTTGGTACAGACGGGGAGGATGTCCGTGCCCGTGGCGAGGTCTTTCGCCTTGATGAATCCACCGACTGTCGTGGCCAGTTTCAGCTGGAGCGTGCTGGAGACGGGCGCGGCCGCGATGTCCGCGTGGATCTCGAAGGCGACTCCTGTTTCTTTCGGGATGACGTACCCGCCGTTCACGAGGTTGTCGAAGCGGACGACCGTGGGGTTGTACGGATTCACCGGTATGGAGGGTTCAGCCGGAGCGACTTCCGCATTGAACCGGAAGAGGCTTCCGATCCAGTTCCGGATAGAGAAGATGAAAGAGGTCTCCTTGTTGCAGTGGCTTGGCTGGCCCGAGCAGCGGAAGCCCGATTCGATATGGCAGAAGAAGTCGCAGCCGTCTTCGACGACGAAGTTCGCGTCGTCGCATTGCTCCGTGGCCGTGATGTAACCGTCGCCGCAGACGGAGACACACGTACTGGGAGAACCCTGGCAGACCCAGCCGGTTTCGACCGCGCAGTTGTAATTGCAGCCGTCGCCGGCAAGCTTGTTCGCGTCGTCACACTGCTCTGTCGATGTGATGACTCCGTCACCACACACCCATCCGGCGATGGACGAACTCTGGCCGCTCCAGGCGGAAGAATGACCCGATGAGACACAGATGCAATTTTTGCTGCACGTCCCGTCCGGCCCGCACTGCGGGGCGAAGGTGATGAGAGACGGATCACACTGCTCTCCCGGATCCAGGATGCCGTTGTCGCAGACCGCGGGAACTGACGAGGTACTGTGGGAGGAGGACGAGGGGCAGTAGACGGAACAAATCGGGCATCCGCCGTCAACGAGTTGAGTTGCACAAATGAGCTGGCATCCCTCAGGCGGCTTCTCCATTGGCGGGCAGGAGGAGGTGCTTCCAGCCCAAGCCGAGGAGTAATGGGAGGAAGAGCTGTGGAAGGAGCTGCTGTTTCCGATCTTGCACGCGCCGCTGGCGCAGCCGTTCGGGCATGTGAATTCATACTGCGACCCGGAGGTCTTGTGGCAGGCGTACTCGATCATGGCGCAATTACTGTACGGACCGCAGGAGGAAACGAAGAGACGCTCGTCGGAACTTGTTTGCACGCAGAGGTCGTTCCAGCGGCCACTCTCCGTCGTGATTTCACCGGAGACTCCGGGGTACTTTCCTCCGTCCGTGTCCTTGCAGTAATGGGACGCGGCGGAGCTGGAGGAACTTGAGGACGATTTGTAGTACTTGATCTTCGTCCCGAGGAAGACGCAGACCGATTCGAGACCGTGAGTGAGATTGGCGGGGCCGTAGACGTCGCAAAGCTTCGAGAGGCACTCCTCCAGGTCCGTGTACGCGTTCCGCGTGATGTTCGTGCCGTCCAGCTGGTCCAGCCGGCAGGCGTCAAAGTTGACGGACGAGGATGAAGAGCTGGAAGAAGACTCGACGACCGTGGGGTTCACTCCTTCTTGCAGCTTCGTGTCCACTTTGCCGTCGCCATCACTATCCACCCAGAGCGTGTAGTTCGTCGCGTTCGTGAGGGAGCCCAGCTGCGCGTCCGCGATGATTTGCGTCATGTTGATCGGGCCGACCGCATTTGCACCCGCCTTGAACCGCAGGAGCGTTACGTTCTTCGCGTTCGCCACGGTCGTACCTGACTGCGAGAGGGACTCGACGTTGACATTGAGCGTTGGGAGCTGAACTTCTTTCTTGCACGTCGCGGAGCATCCATCGCCGTTCGTCTGGTTGCCGTCGTCACATTCCTCAGAGCCGACCTTGATCGCGTCGCCGCAGACGGTAGCGCAAACGGAGGGGTAGCCCTTGCAGCTCCAACCGGATTCAACAATGCAGATTGAAGAACAACCATCGTTGGCTGAATAATTGCCGTCATCGCACTGTTCATTGCCTTCCACTTTGCCGTTGCCGCAGATGGTGGGGGAAGAGGAGCTGGATGAGGAGGAAGCGGTGATCACCGGCAGCGTCCCCTGTCCCGTGGCCGCCTTCCCGATGAGATCCACATCCTTCTGGTCCACAACCGTATCCACGTTCACATCCGCGAGGAACTTCTGCTGTGTCGTGAGTGTCTGCGTTCCAGCGATGGAGGCCATCACCATTGCCGTGTCCTGACTCGACACCGTGCCATTGCCCGTCATGTCACCGAACACAGCGGGGAGCGAGATCATGCCCGTGGCTTTTCCTCCGATGAGGTATGGGTCCGCGATGTCCACGATCCCGTTCTGATCCGCGTCCGCATAGGGGAGCTTTGCACCCGAGAGGGGCGTCGTCCCCTTGACGTGCGCGAGGACGAGGGAGGCATCGTAGCTCGTGATTGCGCCGTCACCCGACACGTCGCCGAGGGACCGGCACATCCACTGTTGTCCGGACTGTCCGGCGCAGACGTAGCCCGACGGAACCGGCAGTCTCGACTGCCCCGTGGCTGCCTTCCCGATGAGGTCCACATCCTTCTGGTCCACAACCGTATCCACGTTCACATCCGCGAGGAACTTCTGCTGTGTCGTGAGCGTCTGCGTTCCCGCGATGGAGGCCATCACCATTGCCGTGTCCTGACTCGACACCGTTCCGTTGCCCGTCATGTCACCGAACACAGCGGGGAGCGAGATCATGCCCGTGGCTTTTCCTCCGATGAGGTAAGGATCCGCGATGTCCACAATCCCGTTCTGATCCGCATCCGCATAGGGGAGCGCCCCAGTGGAGAGAGGAGTTGTCCCGTTGACGTGCGCGAGGACGAGGGACGCATCGTAACTCGTGACTGCGCCGTCACCCGACACATCGCCGAGGGGGCGACCAACGGACGAGGAGCTGGAGGAGGATTTCATGCTCGAGGACGAGAAGGAACCGCCTGTCACCTTCACTGTTTTCGAACACACCGGTCCGAACTGGGTTGACGGGCTCTTCAGCATCTGCCAAGCGAAGGAGTAGTTTCCCGCAGTCGTGGGCGCCGTGGCGCTGATGGGGATGTACACCATGCCGTTCGGATAGACGTTGTTGCGGAGGGACGCAGAGCTCAATCCCCACGTGGTGTCGTTGGCGGGGGATGAACCCAGACGGTAGACCGTTTTCGACCAGGTCGTTTTCCCCTTGTTTCTCACGGCGACCGTGCCAGTGAATCGAGCGCCGGCTTTGACGCTCGTCGGAGCGTAGACGCTCACGCACTGCGCATTGTCCTGGGAGGACGTTTGCGCGAGGAGACCGCCCGTGCCGGTGGCGTTCAGCGTTCCGAGGAGGGACGCCGTGCCGAGCGCGAATACGGACAACGAGAAGACTGCACGCTTGCCTGTGAACATGTGTGTGTGGGGAATGTTGCATTCATTATACATTAAGAATCATTAATAGAAAATAGCAAATTGTGAATTTGACCTAGAATTGCTCCGGGAAGAGGAAATCTGATCATGAAGGAAGCCAAAGAAACCAAGGAGTATTCGTCCTTGGTCTCTTGAATTCGTTGCTCTGGAATCTACTTCGCCAATTCCTCGATCCTCCTCTCCCTGATGACATTGACCTTGATGACTCCGGGATAGGTCAACTCAGCCTCCACCTTCTTCGCGATGTCCTTGGCCAGTTGCTCCTGTGCGAGGTCGTCGATCTTCTTCGTGTCGACGTAGATGCGGATCTCGCGGCCTGCCGAGATGGCGAACGCGCGGCCGACTCCTTCGAAGGACTTGGCCACTTCCTCCAGTGCCTTCAGGCGCTTGAAGTACTCTTCGATGGATTCCTTGCGTGCGCCGGGACGCGCTCCGGAAATGGCATCCGCCGCCGCAACCACGAAAGCCTCGGGACTCTGGATCGGAGTGTCCTCGTGGTGGGCGGCCACGCAGTGGATCACCTCGGGCCGGATCTTGAACCGCTTGCAGATCTCCACGCCGATCTCCACGTGCGTGCCGGTGACCTCATGGTCCAGCGCCTTTCCGATGTCATGGAGGAGACACGCTTCCGCGACGATGCTCGCGTTCGCGCCGATCTCCTCGGCCAGCATGCGGCCGATCTGCGCCATTTCCACGGAATGCTTGAGGACGTTCTGGCCGTAGCTGGTGCGGAACCGGAGACGTCCGATGATCTTCAGGAGATCCGGCGGGTAGCCGGCGATGCTGAGTTCCTCGGTGGCGCGCTTGCCGAATTCCAGCATCATCTTCCCCACCTGCTCCTTCACTTTCGCCACGATCTCCTCGATGCGGGCGGGCTGGATGCGGCCGTCCTGAATCAACTTCTCCATCGCGAGCTTCGCGACGTAACGTCGCACGAGATCGAACCCGGAGAGGATGATGGCGCCCGGCGTGTCATCGATGATCACGTCCACGCCCGTGGCTGCCTCGAATGCAGTGATGTTGCGTCCCTCCTTGCCGATGATCTTCCCTTTGATGTCGTCCGAGGGGAGCTGGACGATGGTCGCGGTGGACTCGCTCGCCACCTCCGATGCGAAGCGCTGCATGGCCTCGGCCATCAGGTTCTTCGCTGCCTCCTCATACTCGCCCTCCATCTCGCGCTTCTTCAGCTTGATTTGCTGCGCGAAGAAGTCGCCGAAGTCCTTCTGGACCTGTGTGAGGAGCTGCGCCTTGGCGTCCTCGGAGGAGAGCTTCGCCACGTTCTCCAGTGCCTCTCGGTGCTTCGTCGACGCGTCCGTGAGCTCCGCCTTGAGCGACGTGACCTCCTCCAGCTGCTTCGTGAGGGTGCCGCGCTGACGCTCCACTTCCTTCACTTTCTCGTCGAGACCTTTCTCCTTTTCCTCGATCCTGCCCTGATCTTTCTCCAGCTTCGAAACCATCTCGGAGGCTGCGAGCTTTGCTTCGCTCAAAATTTCCTTGGACGTGGCCTTGGCCTCAGTCTCCGCAGCGCGGATCTGACCTCTGGTTTCCGTCAGTTTTCCTTCGAGTTTTCCGAGCTGCTGTTCCTGTTCATTGATCTTTGCCTGAAGGCTCGACGAAATTTTCTTGCCCTGACTGAAGAGTGTCCAACCGGCGAAGAGTCCTCCGGCGGCGCCCGCAACGAGCGCAAGAAGTGCAACAATGGTGTCCATAGTGGGTCATGGGAGCAGGTAAGAGCCTGCCTGCTCCGATTCATCTTCCGTGAGCGTGCCGGGCGAAAATGACGGTGATCAGCATGCGGGAAATGTCCGGAAGGGGGGAATCGAAGGGGGGTCTGGCAGGTGAGTGAATGCACTCTACACCGGTGGGGAAGCGGATGCGAGCATTTTGGAATTTTGGCTTCACAAGGGGCTGCAGTGGATGAATTCGTCACGTGGACGTTCCAGAGGTGCATGGAACGTCCAACGGCTATTCCTGTTGCGGAAAATCGTCTGTTTCATTCGAGATCATTTTCGTGGCATCTCCCTCATCGTTCCTCTGCATGGTGCAATGCCCGTCCATGCGACGTTCCACTCTCCTCGCCGCGGCCGTCTTCCTCCTTATCCTTGCCTTCGCCGCCAGGACGTACGCCGCGACCGCAGTGATCTCGGAAGTGCTGTGGTCGGGGTCCGATCTCTCGTCCTCTGACGAGTGGCTGGAGATTGTGTGCGTGGAAGATGACTCAGGTTCCGTTCTCGATCTGGAAGGGTGGTCGCTTGGTTCTCTCGATGGAGCCGGCGATGAGAAGACACTCTTCACCTTTCCGCCGCTCTCATTCTTCGCTGCGGGGGAGCTCGCGGTGATCGCGAGGTATCACGCCTCCGATTCAAGACTTTCAGATGAACCGCGTTATCTCGCATCATCTCTTTCGCTTTCCAATACAAAACTGCTCCTGCGTCTTCGCGACGCATTCGGTGTCATTCGTGACGAGGTTGATGACGGGGTGGGCGCACCGTTCGCCGGATCCAACTCATCCCCGAAAGCGAGTATGGAGCGCATGGATCTCCTCGCTCCCGGCACGGTGAAAGACAACTGGGTGACGGCTTCGGTCAGTTGCGGTTTCGATGAAAGCGAAGTGGTCCTTGGTTCGCCCGGCTTCGCATTGGGCACATGTTCCGGATCATCGAGTTCGTTCACGAGTTCCTCGTCGGAGAGCTCGTCGTCCAGCGAAGCACTGTCATCAGATTCTTCAAGTTCGTCGGACTCGTCAGCATCCTCTTCAGTTTTCTTCCCCTCATCATATGGTTCCTCTTCTCTCCCTTCTCCCTCTTCTTCCTCCGGCTCTTCTCTGTCCGCCAGTTCTTCGTTTTCTGAGAACGATACGTCTTCGGAAGGTGCATCATCCGACTCATCGGCAGTTTCCTCTTCAGAAGGATGGAGGGTCTTCATCAATGAAGTCCTTCCCAATCCAGTCGGTCTCGACGAACTCTCCTGGGTCGAGATCATGAACGCAGGCACGAGTTCTTCTGATCTATCAGGGCTTACTCTGAAATGCGGGAGTTCCAAATTCACATTCCCGTCAGCAACAGTACTCGCTCCCGGCGCATTCATCTCATTTCGAAAGACCCAGACGAAGCTCGCGCTCCCGGATGGCGGCGGCACCGTGTGGCTCCTCTCGGGTGCAACGATCCTCGATACGCTCGGGTACCCGGAATTGCCTGATGGAGTGAGCTACGGCCGTGATCCTGCGTTCCTTTCTTCGACCTTCGCATACTGCTCGCCGACGGAAGGCACGAACAATGATCAGGCCGACTGGTCACCGGAGCTCTCGATCCAGTCCGGGAATACGCGGGATGTGGGGAGTGTCGTGATCAATGTCGAAGTTGTGGAGCCGGTGAATGTCTTTGGGACGATGCGCTGCCGCGTCGATTTCGGAGATGGTACCGGGAGTGAGAGCTGCAATCCCGCGTCACATACCTACCACTCACCGGGGAACTACACGCTCAGTGCGAGCATCGGAGGTTACTGTGGTACCACAGTGATACGCACCATCGATATTGATGTACTGGAAGAGGAAGATGAGGAAGATGAAACGACGTTCAAAACAGCGACATACAACAGTGACGGACAAAAATTGTATTCAAGCTCAAGCAGCGAATCTTCTTCATCGCAGTCTCTCGTTCAGACATCTCCCTCCACTCTCACCTGCACCCCTTCGTTCACCATTGTACCGCTGATCTCCGAACTCCTCCCGAACCCCTTCGGACCCGATGCGGATGGTGAGTGGATCGAACTTACGAACCGGTCGGATCAACCGCTCTCGCTCTGCGGCTACTCGCTGGCGACCGCTTCGTCCAAGACGAGGCGTTTTCCCCTCGATGCGCTCCTGATTTCGCCACGCGGTTTTCTCGTCCTGCCTCATGACGCAACAAAGCTTGGATTGACCAATTCCAAGGACGCGGTTCGTCTCTTTCGGCGTTCAGGAAGCGGTGAGGTTCTCATCCAGGAGGTCCCCTATGATCATGTGAAGGAAGGCCGATCCTTTGCACGTGCTGATGACGATTCGTTCGCTTGGGTGTCTCTCCCCACACCGGGCACGGCAAACGAAATTGACGACCTGAATAAAACTATGGCTCAAGAAATCACTCTTGCATCAGGGCTTGGTTCCAAATCAAGTGCTAAGAAAGTTGCCACAAAATCAGCATCGAAGAGCAGCAAGAAGAGTACAGCGAAGACGAAAACGACAGCGAAGAAGCTGTCCGTTGCACGGGGGGCGACAGCCGCAGATGAGAGGCTTCTCGCGTCACTTTCAGATACCGACGAAGTACCATCACAGTCGGGCGGCACATGGCTCTTGATGTTGAATGTTTTGCTTGTGGGTACAGCCGGTATTGGTGCGGCGTACGTGCGATGGAAATTCTTTGGCTCATAATCAAATCGGCCCTTTACAAAAACTAAAATCTCGAACAACAAATATGAACAATATATGAAATGGCACCATGAATAAGCACGTCTTTGATCCGTATTGAGGGTGAAGCAGATTTGTGCTACAATGTCTTGATTCCATGAACACACACAAAGAGTTCGGATTCGGCTGTGAGTCGCTGCGTGAGCGGAGGCTCATTTGGTTCGCCGGGCCGGAAGTGCCGAAAGATTCTGAAGCAGTTGAAACCGGAGCCGACAGGCGCCGGAGGCTTGATGAAGTTCGGCAGCAGATCGAGGACGTCACGAAGTACCTGATGAAAGCTGCGGACGCTTCCGGAGATCCGAAACTCGTGAAGTTCATGTCGGATCCCGAAACCAGGCGCAATATTGTGGGTCTTGTGGTGTTCCCGTCGCCAGGAGCCGTTCGCTACCTTCCCAAGCGTGTGCAGGAGTATCTGGTGAAGAAACCAGAATTGATCGCGGATATGCAGAAGCAGCTGAAGGAGCTGAAGGAGAAAATGGCGAAGGAATCCGTAGACGCAGCGAATGATTTCAATGCCGCTCTCGACTCGTTCAAAGAAGGCAGGAAGAATTTTAAGACGGTACCGCCTTCTGTTCCGCCCGAGCCCGGAGTCACGCCATCGAAGCCACCTCTTGAAACGAGCCTCGATACTGCGCAAGGCATTCTGGAGAAGCTTCCCGACGGGAACGCGCTGAATGCCAAGAGGGAGGTGCTCCTCGATATCTTGCAGGCTGTCGTGCGTGCCGATGAGAAGGACGCGGGGAAAGCCGCTGACAGCTTCATTGTGGAGAAGATCAAGGTCATTGATCCCTCTGGCGGGTTCCTGAAACTCCGTTCGATTACAGCTGCACTGAACAGCCGTGCAGCCGTCGACGAATCCACATGGAGTGTGTTGAACGCAGCTGACAAGGCGACAGTGCAGAAAGCATTTGCTGCTGAACCTCCTTCCGAAAAGCTTTCGAAAGAAGCGGCAGCAATCCTTATGCGCCGCAAAGGGGAAATTGACCCCATGGGAGTCATCGAGAAGCTGTTCGTGCTTCGGGGGCACATCCTCGTTCTTTCTACTCCACCTCTTCCCCTTCCAGAAGGGAAGCCAACGGTTTCGCCAGAAATATTCAAATCACGCGCAGAGATTCTTCAAGTGCTTGAGAAGCAGATGGATGTCCTCTCCGACGATGACAAGAAGAAGCTGGAGGATACAGAGAAGCTTCTGGATGCGGAGATCGAGAAGATCGGTCCTGCGAAAAAGAAGGAAATTCTCGACAAATTTCAGGATCGCTACCGGTACCTTACCCGCTTCGGCGGCACGGACAGCACGTTCTTCATCTGGAAGTCTGTGGAGAACAACGGAACGTTCAACTTCCCGTACCTTGAGCAGCAGCTGAAGGTATTTAGCAATAATCCCAAACTGACGCTCGATCCGGAGATCAAGACGGCTTCCGGTATCGAATCGCCAGATGGCAAGCAACTCGAGTTGAGAGACGATGCGGTGACGGTCCTGTCTAAGAAGTACGGGCCGGCCATAGATGCCCCGACGCTGCAGAAGAACCTGGCGCTTCTCCTGAATGGAGGGGATACCGGTCTTGAGCCTTTCCTCAAAGAACTGAATAAGGATCGAAGGATCAAAGTCGAGAGCACGGACATGAAGGACGATCTCCTCTGGGCTTGGAATCCAAAGGCGATGCGTGAGCAGCTCGCGTTGAAGCATTCCTTCGTGAAGAATCCCGAGGGGATCTCCATCCCGTCACTGCTGCTGCGCGCTCGTTTGCCGCAAGAGGTTGCGACGGAGCTTAGCGGATCCGGCATGGACGTGAATGCTGGCAGGGTGATCGAACTCGCGGGGATCAAGGAACTCGCGAAGGTCCGAAAGCTGCCCGTGCCCAAGCTGAATGCTGATGGGGTTCCAGTCAAAGATACCTCGGGAAAACCAGTGATGGAGGAAAAGGAAGTGGATTGTTTCTCTGATGCGCTCGTAACATTCATTCTTGACCGGGTGCAGGCCGCTGAACCGGGAAAGATCAACCGTATCGGAAAGCGGGAGCTCGTCGAGTTGCTCACTTTCCTTGAGTATCAAAAGGACCCGGCGAAATCCAAGGGGAAGACCGTTGAAGATAAGAGGCAGGAGATTGCAAAATGGGTGAAGGAGACGCTGGAGACGGATGGGACGCTCCTGCATGAGGGAGATGATTACTACAAAATAAACCGGGAGAAGTTTGATGAGAAGCTCAAGAAGCGCCAACTCGGCTGGATCGGAATCCAGCATAAGGCGTTGAGAGAATCGGGCATCAGCGACATCGAGTGGCCGCAGACGGTGAAGATGACGATCACCGAGATCGCCGACTTGGGGACGAGCGTCTGGTCGTACTGGTGGCCGTACGTCAAATCGATTCCCGGAGACATCGGGTGGAAGCGGCCGGAAGACGACGAACTCCTCAAGATCCTCGACAAGGGCGCTGCGCTCGGCAATCTCCGGAACGGAATCGATCGTGCGCTGAACGTAGACACCTCCGGCGAGAAGACCATGAAGCGCGCGGAGGAGGTCCTCACCACGCAGCGTAAGAAGGAAGTCGACCGGCTGCGCGACCTGAAGATGAACGCGACGCGTGTGGGCGACCACGTGGAGCATGGGACGGTGCTCCTGAAGGTAGCCTATGACATCGTGGAGCAGATCGACCGTGAGCATGGATTCAGGCTCCAGAGCCCGCTGGCGCGTCAGGTGGCGCTGTGGATCGCGATGAACAACACGGAGGCCGAAGCGCGGACGAAGCTCCAGGAGTTCTTCGACTTCGTCTACTGCGACAGCGTCCTCCACAAGGATCCCGACGCCAGGATCCGGGCGTACATCGAGTCGCAGATCGCCGGTACCGACCGGGAGTTCCTGCTCGGGTACGTCGAGAAGAATGAGGCGCAGGAAGAGATGTCCGGCGAGAACCGCCTCACCCCCCTGGAACACCGCGGCATCCGCCTCCGCGCGGCGCCGCTTGAGCTTCTCGCGAGTCATAAGCTCTCCGGTTCTCTCGGAACATGGGACGACGACCGGGACAAGGCGGGGAAGGCGCTGCGGCTCGTCATTGAGGGTGAGGGGGCGGAGAGCCTCATCGAAGCCTTCGAGGGCAGGCTCCCGCGCGGGCGGGAGTACGACTTCAAGGGCAAAAAGATGGTCTTCACTGCGGAGGACGCAACCCTGGCGGCGCGTGAGATCCAGAGCGTGCTCCTCGAGATGTCCCGTGTGCCGCTCGGCCCGCAGAGCCAGCAACTCGCAGCGGAGCGCTTCGCCGAGAACCCGATTACGGCCGGGCTCGCCGGTGCCGTGAATACACTCAAGGAGCTTTGGAGCGGCGACAATCTTCCCGATGACCGTAAATGGGTGGGGAAGGCTGAGGCCATCGTGGCCGTTGTGGCGGGTATCTGGCTGTTGCGCAAGATATGGAGCGAGGGATGGAAGAAGGATGCGAAGGGTTTTTGGAAGCTCGGCGCCCTCGCGATGGTCGCCCTGCCGATCGCAACGATCGCCAATGAGGTGTACAAGCGGAAGACCGGGCGCGACTTCCTTGGCGAAAAACTGCGCTATGTGCCCAAGGGAGAACGCGCGACGCCCATCGAGCAGTTATTGCGACGCTCCTCGGTTCCGCGCTACCAAGAACTCTTCTCAGAGGCAGGGCACGCAGCTCGCCAGGAATTGCTCTCCGAACGCGATCCGGTTCTCGTCGCCGATCTCCTCAATTGGCGCCGGAGTATGAAGCAAACCCCCTCGGGAACACTGGACTACTCGCACGGAGCTCCAGCGAATCTCAGTCTCGGCAATATCATCGGTAACCTGGGGTACAAGGGCACCAAGCAGGATGCCTATCGCATCTCGTTCCTCAATTTCGAGGCGCTGTGTGTGCAGGTGGCGGAGCTGCGGGGTCTCGGGGGCGGGGACAGCGACGGCAAAGCGGAGCGAGGGGCGAAGTATATCGAGGAGAACTACGTGGCGTTGAATGGGCGACAGCTCACGATGGCGCAGGTGCTCAATGCCGAGCTCGCAGGGCGCGACACGGCGGCCATGATTCTGCAGGACAGGACGTTTGTGGAGTGGCTGGGGGACGCGACAGGACTGGGATATGAGAAAGTGCGTGCTCTCCTTATTAAGGGATACACAACTGCGCAGATCCGACTCATGAAGACTTCGGAGAAGATCGGGGAGTACTGGGAAGGTGGGAAGGAGTGGATCCTCTCCACATGGCCGGATGTGGAGAAATGGCTGCGGCTCTCGGCTGAGAAATCAAAGTGGGAGGTTACCGAAGCCTTCACTGCGTCCTGGCGTATGGTCTGGGAAACCGGCAAGACCATCGGTATGTCCATCAAGACGAAGGGGCCGGGCGTGGCGGAGTTCGTGTTTGACAAGACGGTGAGTGCGGGTCGGAACATCTACGACACATTGAACGAGATACATGCAACGCTCCTCACGTTTCCGGAGACGAGCTACGTTCGTGCTTTCGAAGACTCGGTGTTCGCCACGTTTGGCATAAACTTCATGCGCGACCTCGACGAGCCGGAGGCAGAGAAGCAAACAGTCTTCGAGGAGAATTCGGACATTTCCTTCTTCTCTGGTAATGACGATGGGATGCGCTCCGTGACGCAAACACATTCGATCAGTACTCTCTACCCATCGCGGCTCTCGCGGAACATTATCGTAATGTCAGAAAGCGCTCCGGTGACTCTTGAAAAGATGAAAGCGAACTTTAAGAAGGCTTGGAACGACACAGGGAAGGCTCTCTACAATAAGAAATACGAGGATCTCAATGTCGGCCAACAGCGCATGGTCCGGGAGGCACTGGAAACGCAGATGTATCAGAACATTGCCAGCAACACACAGTTCCGGGAGAAGCAGGAAGCGTTAGAGAAGGACCTCAAAGGCGCCTTGCAGGACGAAAAGAGCAAGTCGCAGGCGCACGATCAGGCGAAGATGCAGGTGGGGAAGCTCCGCGATGACCTGAAGGATAAGCAGACTGATCTGAAGCTCGCGTGGGAAACGCCCATAGCCGAACTGCAGACGCGCCTTGAGGCTGAGCATGCGAAGTTCAATGTGGCGATTTCAGAAGGTGTCACGAACACAGGTGAAATTGCAAAGCTCGAGCTGGAATTGAGAGGCGATCCTGGGATGTGGAGGAAGCCCCTCGCAAAAATTGAGCTGAGCAATGCATACAAGAGGAGGGAGGAAATTAGACAGAGAATGGCAAAAGCCAAGGTCGAGGGGGCAAAACTGGAAGCATATGTAGAAATCGCGAAACTTCCGATGCGAACGCCGGCATCTGCTGCGGCACTTGCTGCGCGGTGCTTGAGTAGCAGGCCTCCGAATCCTGCGATGGCGGACATCATAAACAAAGCACTCCTGCTTCACAACGAATGCGCGGTTCTTCAGACGCAGATCGAAAAGGGCGACAAAGATCTGAAGATTGCGGAGGAGGCGCTGACAGCGGCGCGAACGAAGGTGCGTACACTGAGGATGAAGGGTCCCGAGACGATCCCCATCGATGCGGATACTCTCATGAAAGTGGATAAGAGCTTAGTGAAGAATGTGTTTAAGCTGCCCGGGACGTCGCTCGATACAATCCTCTTCAGGGACGCCTACTTCGAGCCCTACAACATTCTCGAGACGGTGCCGCTTGACAGCTTGCTGGGAAGCGCCCGTGAGAAGGTTCTGAAAGAGGTGGATGTCTGGAAGTTGCGTCGGCTCTCGTATGACAAGGCCTATCAGGATGCCGTGAAAAGCGGAAAAGAACCGGATCTCGTCAGCACGTACTCACTGTACCTTGATCGCATCGGCCGGAACGAAGTTTTCCGTCGCATTCTTTCCACTTCTACGGATGGAGGTGAAGGTGAGGTGGGGCACTACTTACACCTGTCGCTTTCGGAGGCGCGCACGCTCGACCAGTACTTGCAGGAGCGCGGCCAACTCGTTACGTTCTCTCAATTCCGCAATTCCCGCAAAGAGTTGCTTCCATGATCTCAATGCCTCCCTCAACTACACCAGAGGCGGAATCTCGAAATCCGGAGGGCACCTCCGGAGGTGGTCATCACAACGAAGGGTCTTCGAAAAATGACAGAAAACCAAAGGGAGACGATAAGACTAATCCCAAGAATAAGTCCCCGGAGGACAAGAATCCAGAGCAGGAGAAAAGTAGAGAGAATGATAAACCGTCGCCACCGGAGAAGCAGAAGGTTGAGTCCCACATCTGGGATGTCACGTACAACAAGGTCCGGCACCCTATCAACACGATCTTCCAAGTCGGGATGTTCACGGCCATGCCGGTTCCGTATGTTGCCGTGCGCAGTGCCAATGCCATCCTTAAGCGAACGCCGTTGGTGAAGAACGTGTACAACCCCGCGAAAGAGAATCTTGTCATGCGTCCCGCGCGTGTGACAGGGGACATTGCAACGGGAATTCTCACTTCTCCCGCGGCCATTCCCGATGCTGCAGTGGACATCTATCAGGGCGCGACGGAGAAAATGCCTACGATCAATGCCCGTTCCAAGATCGGCAGGGTGCGGGAATTGCTCTTCGAAGGTATCGGGAAGTTGTTCACCAAGATAAGCGAGGCGCTTCCTACTGCAAGAGAGAAACTGAAGAGGGGGGGGAAATTTGCAGGTTCGGTTATTGCAGCTCCCTTCAAATTTGCGGTCGCGGTGGAGAACGGCATCGATCAAGTGGCGAAGAACATTCCCGTCGTGAAGTGGCTAGGACCCGGAACACATGTTATCAGCACCCTCCTGACGCTGAAGGGTATCCAGTATGCCGGATTGTACGGACTTCCATATGTTTCAGAGACCGCTGCACAATGGTTCGGAACTCTCAACGAATGGCTGCTGGGACTTGCTAATCATATTATTTGACAATTCTACAAATTTCTTTATAGTATATTATACACTTCCAATTGTACTATGAGTTCCTCGAATCCCCTCGACGGCCGTCAAGAGCTTCCTAAAGAGACGCCGGTTTCAACTGAGGCGAATCCAGCGCTGGTTTCTCAGAAGGGGGCTGTCGTGGAAGCGTCAATAGCCGGAACGGAAGGCACATCAAAAACCGAATCTGAACCGGTCGAGACAAGAGAAGGATGGTTCCGAAGGAGTATGCGCGTCTTGTTTTCCAACAAGCCTGAGCATCCCTTGAGCGATGCGGATCGCAGGCTGCGAAGAAATATGCTCATCGGTGGAGGTATTGCTGGGGCGGGGGTTGCCACATTCGGCGCAAAGGCACTTTTCTACTACTTTGATAACAGGAAGGTGAGTGTCGACGATCTTTCTCCTGAACAGCTCAAGACGGTACGTCCTGCGACGATTGATGGGCAACTGTGGGAAGTGATGACGCCGCAGCAGCAGAAGGACTTCTTGAAGTACAAGGCGGGGGAGGAAGTGAAGGAGGGTGGGAGGTTGCAGCGGCCGCAGAGCATCGATCCTGATATCTGGGATGCCATGAGTCCTGAACAAAGAGCGGATGCAAGCAAAGGCGAGAAAGCACGCGAGGAGCGTCTGTCGGACGACGCGAAAGGGAAGAAAACCAGTTCTTGGGGAGACTGGGCGAAGCAGGCTGCACAAAAGGTTGTGCTCGACCAGGTAATCAGCGGTTTCTATGAGTTTGCACGGCCATGGGCGGTTCCGGTCATCACCAAAGGACTCCAGACCGTCGCTCTTGGTCTCCATGCAGCGATCCAGAGATCGAGGATCAACCAAAGTACCTTCCTCAAGGCGGATCCAAAGACGGGGACAATCAGAGATGAAGCTGCCGTGCAGACGCAGTTGGAGGGATATATTAGACAGATACAGGCTTGGCAGGTGGGAATCTCCAAAGGGGCACTTGTTACGACGGATGTACTCATCGCCCTTGAGACATCACTTTCCGCTATTCGTTTGATCACAGATCAGATCGGAAGTCTCGATGTGGGAGGCATCATTGGCAACATCATTGGGCATCTGAAAATTTTGAAGATGTTCTATGGAAAATCAGAAGCGTTGTTCGAGGATTCATCCAGGGAAAAATTTGAGAAGCAATTGGCTGGATTCTCACGTGGCGCCATCGAGAGCATTTCCGCTGATGCCAAGGTCGCTCAGGAAATCATCAAGAACTTGAGGAATGCACCGTCCGGAACCATCTCCGCTCCTCCTACACCATAATGACAAGAAGTTAACACCAACACCCACATGCCCTTCCCCACCATTTATCCGCCGGAGCCAGACGATTCCAAAAAATACATGGAAGGCGTGGTGCCCGAAGCACCATCGGTTTGGCAGCAGATCACGGAGATGACGACCAATGTGCGCAAAGCGGTTGGTTCGGTCGTAGCAACGACTGCCGGATTACCGCTCGGAGTGGCGGAGGCGGGAATTAACCTTGCGGCCAATATCAGCGCCATGCCGGCGACGTTCGTCGGGTATCCGTTGGCGAAAGGCATCAATAAGGCTCGAACGAAGATGCACAAAGTGTTGTCGGGTCCCAAAGTAGATCGGGAATATCAGCAGGCAGCGTAACGATGGCAGCGCGCTAGACGCTCCTGTACACTGCCGCGGACCCATGGCTTCTCTCATCCTTCAAGACGGTTCGGTTTTCCAAGGAGAATCCTTCGGCGCGGCCGTGGACACCGACGGTGAGGTGGTTTTCAACACGGGCATGGCCGGATATCCGGAAAGTCTCTCCGATCCCAGCTATCGCGGACAGATCTTGACGTTCACGTATCCGCTCATCGGCAACTACGGCGTGCCCACGGAGAAGCGGAACGCGTGGGGATTTTCCGAGAACTTCGAGAGCGAGGGGATCCACGTGCGTGGCGTGGTCTGCGCGCAGGCGAGTGAATTCTACAGCCATCACACGGCGGTCAGCTCACTCGGGAATTGGCTTGAACATCACAAAATTCCCGGCATCTCAGGTATTGATACGAGGGCTTTGACCAAGAAACTGAGAGAGCACGGCGTCATGCTGGGGCGCATCGTACAGAGCGATGCCGAATTGAAAATTGAAAATGGAAAATTGAACATGAACGTCGGCGAAATTCCAGATCCGAACCTTTCCAACCTCGTCGGCGAGGTGAGCTGCACGGAAGTGCTTACTTATGAACCGGACGGCGCGGATGAGAACACGCCGACGGTCCTCGCGTACGACTGCGGCATCAAGCGGAACATTCTCCGTAGCCTCCTCAAGAGGGGCGTGCGGATCGTGCGCGTGCCGTGGGATTTCGATCTGGATTCCTACGATCAGCCGTACCATGCGCTCTTCTTCAGCAACGGTCCGGGCGATCCGAAGAGCTGCGTGCCGACGATCGCCGCACTGCGGAAGGGGATTGAGCGCGACGTCCTCACCTTCGGGATCTGCCTCGGCAATCAGTTGATGGCGCTCGCCATCGGCGGCGATACGTACAAACTGAAGTACGGACACAGAGGGTGCAACCAGCCGGCGATCGAATTCCGCGACGGGAAGAAGACGCAGCGTTGCATCATCACGTCCCAGAACCACGGCTTCGCGGTGGACGGGGAGAAGCTCCCGAAGGGCTGGAGTGTCTGGTGGCGCAACGGCAACGACGATTCCGTGGAGGGCATCCGGCACGAGAGCGGGCGTGCGTTCGCGGTGCAATTCCATCCGGAGGCGGCGCCGGGACCGGAAGATGCGAACTACCTCTTCGATGACTTCGTTCGGTTGGTGAAGGTGGAGAAGTCTCGAAGGAATGGATAATGGACAATTGATAATTGATAATTTCTGGAAAGAACATCAATACTTGAACTACTCCCATCATTTTCAATTATCCATTATCAATTTTCAATTCTCGCGTAGCGATCAAATCTTCAGCGAACCCGACTCAATCATGCTGAGTACCTTCGGGTACCACTCCTTCTCCAGCTCCTGCACCTTCGCCTGCAGGGTCGCCGCGGTGTCGTACGGCTGAACAGAACAGGTTTTCTGGAGGAGAATCTTCCCGGAGTCGACGCCGCCGTCCATGAGGTGGATCGTGACGCCGCTCTTCTTCTCGTGAGCCGCGAGGACAGCGTCGTGCACATGATGCCCGTACATTCCCGGGCCTCCGTGTTTCGGGAGGAGGGCGGGATGGACATTGATCACCTTCCAGCGGGACGTGAAGTCGGGCGGGAAAATCCACATCCAGCCCACCGCCGCGAGGACGACGTCGTCAGTTGTCTCTCCGGCGAGCGTTCGAACCGCTTCCTCCACGCGCAGAGCGAACGCCTCCCGCGTTTCGTTCCTGTCGAATGCAACGATCGTCACCGGAATCCCGGCGGTCTTTGCTTTCTCGATGCAGCCGCGGTCGGCACGGTCCGTGACGAGTCCGATGATCTCCGACCGGATCTCGCCGCGAGCCCGAGCATCGAGGATGGCCTGGAACGTTGTGCCGCGGGAGGAGCTCAAGGCAACGATTCTCATGGTGACATTGTAGCGTGATTCAAATGATTCCTCGGAACAAATCCTCCTCCGGCTCGATTCCCGGCACCCATCCGCAGAAATCCGACGGCGGCAATCCGTGATCGCGGATGATGGCGGCGGGGACACTCTGGCCCGCGTTACCCATCACGAAATTGGCGGCGGTGGCGAGCTGGTCCGCGAGAGCTTCTGTGGTGATGTGCAGCTTCTTCCCGAAGAGGTCTTCCTTCCCGGCTTCACTCCGGAGCGGCTCAAGGCCTGCGCAGACGAGGGCGAACGCAGCGACGCCGAGACGGCGGGGACGACAATTGGAGTCGGAGAGGATGAGAGCCGTTCGAAGCTGTTTCTGCAATTCCTTCACCGATGACACCGGCTCCACCGGCCACCCCACTGCGAAGCCCTCCGGCACGTTGGATTCGTCCAAGCCCGCGTTCGCCGTGAGGATCGTGCCGTGCGGAAGTCCGTCCGGTTTCACTTCCGTCAGGAGCGCGCCGGGGCACGCTCCGGTGACGCGTCCGTGCAGACGCTCTGTCTCTTCCAGTACCGCCTGGATGAATTGCGGACTCCGGTGTCCTGTGCTCACGGCCAGTTTTCGGGCTTCACTTGTTGGCTTGTACTTGCTCAAATCGAGCATCGCCCCTTCCACCGTCGCGACGGCCTTCGACGAGACGACGATGATGTCTCCGGCACGGAATTCCGCACAAGATTTGAAGATGGCGGCGAGGTCATCGCCTTCCTTCAGCACCCGCGTTGTGATCGGGATGATCTGCACGACGCAACATTACCAGAGGCGCTTCGGTCCGTCTTTGAGAAGAACAACGTCGTCGGAGGTCGTCCCGGTCTGCATGTTCACCCGCTTCACGCGCACTTCCAGTGTGACGCCCGTGGGGTTCTGCACGAGGAGTCCCGCGGGAGGAGAGGGGAGCAGGAAGGAGAGTGTGAGTCCGCCGGGGACTCTCCGCCGGATGAAGCCGAAGGACGGAGGATCCGCCGCAAGATCAGAGAAGCGACCGTCGCGCACTTCCCGCACGCGCCACTCGGCCGGGACGCTCAGGAATGCAGGTTCCTTCCCGTCATGCGAGAGTTCCAGAATACCCGGCGTCTTTCCTTCACTCACCGTGAGCGAGAGGCGCATCGGCGTCTCGTGTTCCACGCCGATTGTTGCGGGAGGATCCGTAGTCACCGGGGGGACCCGCTGAGCCAGCGCGACCGCGAATACCGCTGCTGCGGTGACGAGCGCGGCGGCGACGGGGAGGGCGGCGGAGGACGTCTTCTCCATACGCGAATGGTACACCATCGCACGGACATGCGGCTCGTTCCAAAATGTTGGTTTTTCCTTGCCGTGGAGAGAAGTCCCTGAGGTATACTGCACGCTATGGAACTGGATCCACACACGCTCCGACAGATCGTTGCCCGCATCGAGCAGCAGATGCGCTGCCCTCAGTGCGGCAAGCGCGTGCCGGTGGATTTCACGTCCGTGCGTTTGGCCGGAGACGATTTTCTCCTCCTGCAGCTCCGCTGCGAAACGTGCGATGCCTTCATCGTCCTGCATGCGACGTTGCAGGGCGCGGAGAACCTCACGCCGAAGAAGGACGCGACGGTCAATGCTTCGTCCGCGCTGCACCTGAAGGACCATGAGATCGAGATGCTGCATGAGGCGCTCCGTCAGTCGGGAGGATCCTTCGAGAAATTGTTCAAGAAGTTCGGCGGCAGTGATGCCTCTGCGGCAGATACGAGGATTGTGTGATTCGTTCGTCCGAGCATTTCTCGTTTGCGCGTTAGCTCGTTTTTGCAGTACCAGAGCACTCTTGAAGAAGAAACGAGCTAACGAGAGTGTTCAGATCGTGTATGGTAATGTACTCCCATGCGTCTCACTCTCCTTTTCACGACGGTCTTCCTCCTCCTCACCGCCTGCACGCCCGAGAAGCTCGGCGCCTGGCTTCGCACCCAGAGCGGGACCATCGCGACGGCCGAGCGGCAGGCGAAAGATGCTGCGACGCTCGCGAAGATGAAGCTCGATGAGACGAAGAGAACAGCAGATGCAGTGGCGAGCAGAGCGGCGGCGCTCAAAGCGGGGGTAGACAAACTGCAGGAAGGGAATGATCTCATCCAGGGGGCGCTGACTGAAGCCAAAAAATCGTCGTCATCATCATCCGGCATCTGAGAAGGGTGAAGGAATGGCAGAAAGTGTGTTTTTGTGCTAGAATACTTCGATGGATTCAACATTTGCCACAGCCATTTCCGCGCTCCGGTTCGTGCCGGAAGAGATGCGTTCGCGCGCCATTGCGTTGGCGGACATCCTCTCTGCATCTGATGGTGCGGAGCTCCTCAAAGAGATGCGAAAATCAGATGTGGAGCTGAAACAGAATGTCGGGGAGCAGGGGAAGATTCTCGACGACATGGATGTGATCGTGACTGGTATGGAGAAGGGACTTGCGCGCGTCGAGCGGGGCGATGCGGAGGCGAAGGAGCAGTCGCAGGATGTGCGCCACGCCGACGAGCTTCTCACCAACGAATCCTGAGTCATGAATCCGAAACACACATTCCTCACGGGCGAACGACGACTCCTCTCCTTCGCGGATACCCCTGAGACGCGGAACATCACCGCACCCGAGGGCACACCCGAGCATTTGGTGGAGCGGTCGCAGCAGATCCTCAAGCGATTTGAGGATGTTCAGGAAAAGATGAGAGGCAAAGCTCTCGAAAACGAGGCAGCCGGCACGGCAGGACTGGCGCGGGAGTTCCTCGAAATGAACCGGAAGTACGCGAGTGAGGTGAAACAGTTCGGTGCGCGGGCGTGGAGCCTGAAGACGTCCCTCGAAGGTCGCGAGCAGAACCTCGACCGGCTGGAGAACAGTCTTCGCGGTTTCGAGGAGAGGGCGGGAGTCGAGTCTCAGGGATCGCGGCCGAAGAATGGAAGCAATTCGCTCCTCGATCGCTACGGCGAGTACGAGGCGCTGCGCGAACGGGCGGTGGCCATGGATCGTCGTGCACAGGAAGTGGGAAGGAAGATCTACGCAACAAATCCTCAGGAATTCGTCACATTCCGTGACGCGTATGTGCAGAAGGCACATGAACTCCAGAAGTATCGTATCGACCGCAATGACATGGATACGATCCTGAACGGCCGCGAAGAAATCTTGAAGGATTTGGAGCAGTTCGTTCTCGAGAGCGAAAAGAATATTTCCGTCGCTCCCGCCGCTGCGTCGGCGAAAGCCCCTGCACTTTCGCGCGTCCCCCTTGGGGCATCCGCCCCCTCGCGAATACGGAGTACGAAGCCCGTCTCAAAGTCTCCTGACTCTGCGGTTCCGTCCTCCACGGTTCCACGGACTCCGGCACCAGTGCCACCGAAAAAGGATGTTGCACCGGGGACCGGCAGGAAGAAGGATTCACCCAAGACTGCACCTGCCAAACCGGCAGCGAGACCGGCACCCGCTCCAGTTCCAACTCCTGCCCCCAAAGCGACGTCAGCACCTGCACCCGCTGTAGATGTACCCAAAGCCAAGCCGAAGCGAAAGCCGGAACCGAAGCCGAGCGTGAGACCGGCACCCGCTCCAGTTCCAACTCCTGCTCCCAAAGCGAAACCGGCACCCGTTCCTGTCGCAGACGCACCCGTAGCCAGACCGGTGCCGGACCCCAGCGTGAACCCGGAACCGCGAATGCCGGCACCCGCCCCTGATTCCAAGCCCGAAGCGAAACCTGCGCCAAGCCCGACACCTCCCGCGACAGCGCCGAGGTCCGCAACGGCGAAGGTTCCCGACGTCCTTTCCACGGAAGTTCCGAACACGCCCGATGCACTGCCCCGCGGCACCGCACCCTTCGAGCCGGAGAAATCCGACGCAAAGCATCCGGCTGACATCCTCATCACTCCTTGGAACATCTCGCTCTCGATGTATGTGGGCAAGGTGCTCGCGGGAGGTTTCGGAGTGGACGATGCCCTGGAGAAAATCGGCGTCTGGAAACAGTCTCCGGATGCCACGCTGAAGGACGCCGTCCGGTGGGCGGAGGCAGAGGTGAAGGCGAAGCGTCTCACTGATCTTTGCACGGCGCTCGGGATCATGGCGAAGGACAGGGACTTGGGAGATGGCGTTCAGCCAGGGGACAGGATCGGGATAGAGCGCATGCTGCGCGACGTCATCACCGGCGCCGCCGCGCTCGGGAACGTGTCGCCCAAGGCGAAGGCGCGGGCGCAGGGGATACTCAAAGGACTTGAGATCGCGTCTCCGTCGGGGGTATACAACATGAAGCAGGAGGGCGAGACGGTGGTCCTGCGCAGGGTACGTCAGGCGCCCGCAAAGACTCACGCACTCCCAATTTCCGAGAAGACGCCGAAGCATTCCCCCGCGATCCCGTCCGCGACGGAACGCCTGACGGAACGCCCGGCCGGATTCGCGAAGATGCCGGAAGAGACGCGGGTTTCGGAACTTCTCGTACAGTTCTCGGGCGAAGAGAAAGCGAGAATTCTGAAGCAGGTCATGGAGGAGCAGGCACCGCCCCTTGCGGTCCGGCTCGGCCTGCAGCAGCTCGATCTCCTCCGCTCAATCCTCGAGGCGCAGGCCCGGGATGCGGTCAACCCCAACGCGAATCTGCGAAAGGCCGTGCTCATCAATGAGCGCTTCCGCCGTTTGCTCAGAATATTCCCCACACCCAACCTGGATGCCGGCGAGTTCCTGAAGCTGAAGATTGAAGCATTCCTGCGGGATGACATGCCCAAGGTCCAGACGGCTATCTCGAATGATTCCATGACTGTGTTCGAGGCGATGCATGCATATCCGTTCCTGGGTGTCCTCATCAGGGACATCGCAGGATTGGATCCCACGCTCTTCCTCCTCCCGGACGAAGTGTTCGATCCCGAGAAAGACAAGAACGTGAAGGCACAGAAAGGTGCAGAAGCCAAAGTGCGGTACGAAGCCAGTGTCTTCGCGTACCTCGGCGGAGAGATGAAGGACTATGCCGCGGCGCAGACGCTCGGGGAACAGATCCTCCACGAGGAGTTTGCCACGGCCCGGAAGAAGATGGATCAGATCATGGCGCAGAAGATCCGTATGGATGCGGGAGGGGAAGTGCTGCAGAAGAAGGAGCAACTCTTCACAGCGTGGCAGAAGCAGGGCATGACCGAGGAGCAGTGCAACGCGTTCCTCGAGGCGATGATCGAAGATCAGACGGAGATGGCACTCAATGCCGAGGCGGCAAAGTTCCTCGAGACGGATCATCTAACGGGCCCCAAGAAGGAGGCATGGGACAACTACAGCACGTTCTTCAATACGAAGGGCGAGCACCTCTTCTCTGCAGCGACGTGGGACAGGATCTACATGGAAGTCGCGATCAATGCGCCGCTCATCATGGTCAGCGGCGGCGTGGCGGGTTTCGCCAGGGCAGGCATGTCGGCGGCAGCGCGCGGGGTCGTGGGGAGAACCCTCATTCGTCTGGGGGCGAAGGGCGTGACGCGTCGGCTCATCACGCAAGGAGCGACGATTGCGGCGGGAGGTCTGGCGGAAGGAACAGCTTTCCTCGCCGTCCACAGTAACCTCGTGGGCGAGATGCCGAAGAATCTGCCGGACTGGGTGGAGCAGATCTTCTGGACCACCGCGACGCTGGGCGCATTCCACGGATTGGGGAAGTGGACGGAACATGTCATCAAGAACAAGCCGCTCCTCGAGACCTGGATCAAGGGTATCAAAAATCCTTTGGTGCGCGTTGCCGCTGTCGAGGCTGCAAAGACAGCGCCGGAGACTGCTTGCATGATCGTGATGGGTGCGCTCCAGCGCGGGTTCCATGAGGGAAGCCTCGAAGAGTTCATGAACGCATTTAGTATGGAAGAGCTCTTCCATGCCTTTGTGTCGGTGGGGGCTCTGAAGGTGGCGGGAGGGGTTGTGCAGACAGCCAAGGGCACTGTGTTTCGTCCGAAGGGGGAAGCTGCGCCATCCGTTCCTCCTGCAGCTCCCGAAGGACCGTCGCGTGCAGAGCGTGCGGGCAGGGCCGTGCGACGGGTGGGTGAAACGATCGCGAAGGCCGGGCGGGACCTGAAAGACAAGGTCACCGGCCGCGGGCGAGAGGACTCTTCATCTGAGGAGGTTCCTGCAGAAGCGCCACGCGAGGACGCGTCACGCGGGGAGATCTATCTTCCCAATCCGGACGGATCCCTTACGAGACTCAATACACTCGTACGCCAGGCGAGGCGCGCGGATCCCGCGACGCGCGAAGCCATCGTGGAGAGGCTGCGTCAGTCCCGGGCAGAAGCAGATCCCGAGTTTTTCCCGGCTATGGACGAGGCCATTCTGGAAGCGCAGACGCCCTCACGTCCCGTGCCAGCACCTGCCCCGATGGGTATGCCGCCTGAGGCCATGACACCTGTCATCACACCGGAAGCGCTCACAGCCGGAGGGAAGCGGGTATGGAAGTGGATGCGTGACGGAGCATCGAGGCTTGATCCGAGGAACATGTGGGCACGCGGAAAGCATGAGTGGAAGAGAGGAGAGGAAGTCAAAGTTCAGCGTGAAGATAGGACTATGGAAGAAGGATGGCAGGTGGCGGGAAAGACTCTCGAAGGAAATATCCGGGTGGTCAACGGAAGGAGCGGCAAAGGAAAGGTCGTGTCTCCCGAGGAGCTGCACGAGTGGAATCCCCCCGCATCCAAGCGTCCATCGATCGTCAGCAGGATCCGTGAGAAACTGATGAAGAGATCCCCCTCCGAATCTGCTGCGCGCAACGCAAGGATGCGGAACTGGGAGGGGTCAGTCGAAGAATTGCCGGATCGAGTTGCACAGAAACGATGTACGGTTGACGAAGCTGACGAGGCGCTCCGGATAGCTCTCTATGGGAAAAGGGGCGGATACGATCCGGACGTAGCATCTCCGCACGACATGCAATTCTTGCGTCTTCATGAAGAACTCGGGCGTGCAGACAGGCTTGGAGAGCGCTACACGCCGTTCCAGCCAGCGCCGGAGGCCACCGAAGCTTCGGGAGTGGACGAAGGAACATCGCCTGTCGAGACCGCACCCGAGCGCCCGTCGATCGTCGAAAGGTTCAAGAGGTGGCGTCAGGAGACGAAGGAGCGTGGGGCTGCGAGGCGCGCGGTGAAGGAGGCGGCGTCAAACGTGAGGAAGGCGATGAAGCAGCTGAAAAGCGTTACACTGGAGGTAGACGGCCAAACGTATCTCGTGGGGGATCTCCCCCGTTTGGTGCGGGAGGGGAAGGTGAGGTACGGCAGGGCGCGCAAGTCCTTCGATTTGCAGTCGTTTGGTCAACCTGTCGAGCAGAACGCTGTGAATATGAAAGCATTCGAAGCCCTCTTCGAGGCAGATGGTCATGTGCAGTTCAAGGAGGTGAGCGTGCGGTCGCACGACGGGCAATCGCGCACAGAATATTCAGACGAATTGCCGATGCTGGTTGAGCAGGGGATCATCACGCCGGAATCCGCGAAGGCGGCAATCGAGGAGCTGGGTCGGCAGTATCCCGGAGAGTCCGAGAAGACGGAATCACTCCTTGCGCAGGTGCGGGAGAGTGCGCCCAGAGGGCAGCACGTCCTCGAACTCATTGATCAGGCGCATCAGAGGCTGGAGGGTGCTACCGTGACAATCGGAGGCGTGCGTTATCGTGCCGGTGATCTGCCGGCATTGGTGCGCAGAGGGAGTGTGACGCATGAAGATGCGTCTCAGGCCCTCTTTCGTGATGTCCAAACGTACGATAGCAATGACATGCATGCACTATGGGAAATCGGCGATGCTCTTGACGCAGCATTCAGGGAAAGAGTGGAGACCGACGCAGGCGTGGAATCTTCCGGGCCGGTCAGGGACGAACCTGTCTCGGAAAGCGGGCCTGCGGAGAATCCTGCACTCAGGCGGAGAGTCATTTTGCCCAAACCTGTTTCGGAGACGCTCCCGGCCGATCGTCCTGCGGAAGCTTCGAAGAGCGCGCCCGCGGATTCCGGTGATGTTCATCGGCCGTCCCCGGAGGCTCTGCGTGTGAAAGGGGAGAATCCTATCGTCTTTGAAAATGGTTCGTACGGTGAACACGACATCATCGTTCGTTACTCCGATGGCTCGGAACAACTCTCGCTCAAAGAATATTTGGATCGAGTACGATCGGATGATATCGGTATCGATGAAGCGCGGACGTTCTTGCGGGGACAGCTCTCCGCGGAGGATCCCGCACTCAGGAAGAGGATTGAGCTCTCGCTGATGGAATTGGGAGAGTAGACAACTATCCTTCGAAATCCCTTGCAGCCTCTTTGGAAATCCGTACAATCCTTTCGTCATCACCGACGTTTCCCTCCTGATTAAGACGATCAGAGCGGGGAGGCGGCGGAGTTTCGTATGTAGACCTTCCTGCCTTTTCTCACCTTTCTTACCTCCTCGTTATGCCAGCGCCCCACCAGCAGAAAACCGCCGCCACCGATTCCTTCGACGCAGTCGCGCTCTCCGTCTCCAGTCCGGAAGACATGCTCGCCTGGAGCCGGGGCGAAGTGACGAAGGCCGAGACGGTGAACTATCGCACGCAGCGCGCCGAGCCCGACGGGCTCTTCTGCGAGCGCATCTTTGGCCCCACGAAGAACTTCCAGTGTTTCTGCGGCAAGTACAAAGGAGTGCGGTACTCCGGCGTCGTCTGCGAGAAGTGCGGCGTGGAGGTGACGCGCTCAATCGTCCGCCGCGAGCGGATGGGCCACATCAACCTCGCCGTTCCCGTGACGCACATCTGGTTCCTCCGTTCCTCTCCGTCACGTTTAGGTCTCCTCCTCGATCTGCCCATCAAGACGCTGGAGCAAATCGTCTACTTTGCCGCGTACATCGTCATCAGCGTGGACGAGGATGCCAAGAAGGAGGCGGAGAAGGAGCTGATGCAGGGGATGGATGCGCGCAAGACGCAGGTGAAGCGCGAGTATGACGAGGCGAAGAAGAAGCTGCAGGAGAGCAAGGCCACCCGTGACCAGCTGGATGCCCTCGATGCCGAGGCCGCCGAGCGGCTGGAGTCCCTCAAGCAGAATCACAAGGATGCGCTCGACGATGTGCGCAACCTTCGCATGGGTTCAGTGCTCTCCGAGCTCAAATTCCGCGAGATGAACATGAAGTTCGGCCACGTGTTCCGAGCCGGTACCGGAGCGGAGTCGCTGCGGGAAATCATCGCGACCGTGGACCTTGCGACCATGCAGGGACAGTTGCAGGAGGAACGGGGTGAGAGCAGCGGCCAGAAGCTCAAGAAGCTCATGAAGCGCATCAAGCTGACGAGCTCGCTCATGCACGCCGCCATCAAGCCGGAGTGGATGATCCTCACGCGCCTGCCCATCATTCCGCCCGACCTGCGTCCGATGGTGCAGCTGGACGGAGGGCGCTTCGCCGCGTCGGACTTGAACGATCTCTACCGCCGCGTCATCAACCGCAACAACCGTCTGAAGAAACTCATGAGCATCGGCGCGCCGGAAGTCATCTGCCGCAACGAGAAGCGCATGCTCCAGGAAGCCGTCGACACGCTCCTCAATAACAGCGCCCGCGCCGGCAAGACGCTCTTCACCGCCGGCGATCGTCGCAAGCTTCGCTCGCTCTCCGACATGCTCAAGGGCAAGCAGGGACGCTTCCGTCAGAACCTTCTCGGCAAGCGCGTGGACTACTCCGGCCGTTCCGTCATCGTCGTCGGGCCGCACCTCCGCGTGAACCAGTGCGGATTGCCGAAGGAGATGGCCATGAAGCTCTTCAAGCCGTTCGTGATCGGCAACATCATCCGCAGGGAGTTGGCGCACAACGTGAAGTCCGCCGAGCGTCTCGTGCAGGACGGGGGCAGGGAGGTGTGGGACATCCTCGAGGAGGTGATCAAGGACAAATACGTCCTCCTCAACCGCGCACCGACGCTCCATCGTCTCGGTATCCAGGCGTTCCAGCCGCTGCTCGTGGAAGGGCTCGCGATCCAGATCCACCCGCTCGTCTGCGCCGCCTTCAATGCTGACTTCGACGGCGACCAGATGGCCGTCCACGTCCCGCTCTCCGTGAAGGCACAGGAGGAGGCCGGACGCCTCATGAGCTCGGCGATGAACGTGCTGAAGCCCTCCGCTGGAGAACCGATCATCAACCCGATCCAGGACATGGTGCTGGGGGCTTACTTCCTCACCCGCGTGCACGATGGGAAGAAGGGAGAGGGGATGACATTCGCAGATGCCGGAGAGGCGCACCTCGCCTATGCGCACGGCGTCATTGATTTGCAGGCGAAGATCCGGGTCCGCATTCCGAAGAACGGCGCGGAGGAGGGCGTGACCGAGATCATCGAAACGTCCGTCGGGCGGCTCAAGTTCCAGGAAATCGTTCCTCCGGCCCTCGGTCTCATCAACCGGACCATGAAGAAGAAAGATCTTTCGAATCTCATTGCCATCGCGCTGGAGGCCGTGGGGCGCGAGGAGACCGTGGCGTTCGCCGACCGTATCAAGGACATCGGCTTCGAGTTCGCCACCATTTCCGGCATCTCCATCGCCGCTACCGACATCATCATCCCCGGAGAACGCAAGAAGCTCCTCGAGGATGCGAATGAGAAGATCCGCAAGATCAATAACTACTTCTGGAAGGGTCTCATGACCGCTGACGAACGCTACAACCACGCCATTCGCATCTGGAGTCAGACGAAGAACGAGATTTCCACGGTGATGATCCGTGACTTCATGAAGGAGGAGGAGAACGACATCACGTACGTCATCGACTCCGGTGCCCGTGGCAACTGGGGACAGGTGACGCAGCTCGCCGGTATGAAAGGTCTCGTGGCGAACCCGTCCGGCCGCACCATTGAACTGCCCGTGCAGAGCAACCTGCGCGACGGCTTCTCCGTGCTTGAGTACTTCATCGCCACGCACGGCGGACGCAAAGGAAAGTCCGACACGGCTCTCAAGACCGCCGAAGCCGGCTACCTCACGCGCCGTCTCGTCGACGCGGTGCAGGATGTCATCATTCGTGTGGAAGATTGCGGCGCCACCGTCGGTCACCGCGTGACGCGCGAGGAGTCCGAGGAGATCGGAGAGAAGTTCGAGACGCGCATCTTCGGGCGCACGCTCGCGAAGGACGTGAAGGCGGACGGCAAAGTCCTCGCGAAGGCGGACACGGAGATCGACGCGGCGCTCATCGCCGTGTTCAAGGAGAAGGATGTGCAGGAAGTAGAACTGCGTTCCGTCATGACATGCAAGACACGCGGCGGCATCTGCATGAAGTGCTACGGGCGTGATCTGGGCAATAACCGTGCGGTGCGCATCGGCACGCCGGTGGGAATCATCGCGGCACAGTCCATCGGCGAACCGGGCACGCAGCTGACCATGCGCACCTTCCACATGGGAGGCGTCGCGGATACCGCGGACATCACGCAGGGTCTCACGCGCGTGGAGGAGCTCTTCGAGGCACGCAACCCGCGCACCCCCGCCACTCTTTCGGACATCGCCGGTCGCGTGAAGACGACGCACCAGGGTGGCAAGACACTCGTGCAGGTGTTGGCCGAAGAGCCGGGCGAGGACACGTACTACGTCCCCTCCGGGTATCAGGTGACGGCGAAGAAGGGCGACACGCTCAAGGAACGCGCCGTGCTGGCCCGCTCCCTTGCCGACAAATCCACGGTGAAGGTGACCATTGCCGGCACCGTGTCCTCCATCGATCGTGGCATCGTGAAGATTCGTCACGCGGATTGTCAGGAGCGCACCTACGAATTCGGTCCGCGCGAGTCGCTCCTCGTGAAGACGGGGCAGACCATCGAAGCAGGTCAGGCACTGAACGTCGGTCACTACAACCTGCAGGAGCTTCTGGAGAAGAAAGGTCCCTACGCTGTGCAGAAGTACGTCGTCACCGAGGTCCAGCATATCTACGCTTCGCAGGGTCAGACGATCAACGACAAGCACCTGGAGATCATCGTGAAGAAGATGTTCAGCAAGGTTCGCATCATCGACAGCGGCGACACGAAGTTCCTCCCCGGCGAGACCGTGGACATCGGTGAATTGCAGCACGAGAACGACCAGCTCACGCAGAAGAAGGCCAAGGAAGCCACGTATGAGCAACTCCTCCTCGGCATCACGCGCGTCGCTCTCGCCACGGATTCCTGGCTTGCAGGCGCTTCCTTCCAGGAGACCATTCGTGTTCTCGTGGAAGCCGCGACGACCCGGAGAGTCGATATGCTCCAGGGTCTCAAGGAGAACGTGATCATCGGCCGCCTCATCCCCACGGGCGAGGTCTACCGCAAACGCTACCTCAAGGAGACGGGTCAGGTAGACCCGGAAGCGGCAACAGCAAGCGAAGAAACCGGCGAGATGATCGATCCCTGAAGATGCCGTCTCTCCTTTACTTTCCCCCCTTAAACCCTTAACATCTCTCGGCCCTAATACTCTAATATTCTAATAATCTAATACTCTTGCACTCATGCCTACCGTCAATCAACTCATCCGGAAATCGCGCAAGGACAAGCGCCGCAAGTCCAAGGCTCCCGCACTCCAGATCACCTGGAACGCCCTCAACATGCGTGATGTTCCGCTACCGCACGGTTCACCCTTCAAGCGAGGGGTGTGCGTGAAGGTCACCACCATGACGCCGAAGAAGCCGAACTCCGCCCTCCGTAAGATCGCCCGTGTGCGTCTCACGAACGGGTATGAGGTGAAGGCGTACATCATGGGCGAGGGGCACAACCTGCAGGAGCACTCCGTCGTCCTCGTCCGCGGTGGCCGCGTGAAGGACCTTCCTGGCGTGCGCTACCACATCGTCCGCGGCATCCTCGATACGGAGGGCGTGCGCGACCGCAAGCAAGGCCGTTCCCTCTACGGTGCGAAGAGACCCAAGTAGTATCGAAACCAGCTAACCAGCTAACCTTCTCCCTCTTATGTCCAAGCCGATCAAAGCTTACATCCCCCTGGGAAGCGACCCTCTCATTGAGAAGTTCATCAACTGCCTGATGCTCCGGGGCAAGAAGTCCATCGCACGTCGCATCTTCGCCGACACGTTGGATATCATCAAAACACGCACGAAGGATTCCCCGACGGAAGTCTTCAGCAAGGCGCTCCTCAACGTCACGCCGTTGATCGAAGTCCGTCCGAAGCGCGTTGCCGGTTCTGTCTACCAGGTTCCGGTGGAGGTTCCGCCGCGCCGCCAGCAGGCGCTCTCGATCCGTTGGATCCTCTCCGCCGCGCGCGAGCGCAAGGGGATTCCCATGGCGCACAAGCTGGCTCTCGAGCTCCTCGATGCCAGTGCCGACCAGGGCGCAGCCGTGAAGAAAAAGCAGGATGTCCTGAAGATGGCCCAGGCGAACAAAGCGTTCGCACACCTCGCGAAGTAGAGCTGTGTCAGTGAGACGAACGGCTGAGCGAAACGGTGAGTTACTGTTGTTTCTCCGGTTCTGCCTTCTTCACGAGGAAGTCCACGAGGTAGTTCCTGATCGGCGGCTGCTCCGTCACTCTTTCGAGGCGGACCGACGAAACACCTTCTTTCTCATAGTACGATGCCGTGAGAGAGCCATCCGGCTCTTCATCGAGAAAGACATTCACGTGGGTCACTTTGCCCCCTTCCTCCAGAATGAAATCGATGCGGGGCTTGGGTGGGTCTACGTAGAGCTCGGTTTTTAGTGAGACAAAGTTGGTGATCTTCTCACGTACAGACGCCTCGACAGATTTCGCGAAGTCCCACATCTTCCTGTAGGTGTCCATGTTCTCTTCGGGGCCTTTCGCGGGAGATTTCTGCTCATGGTCTGCTGCGTTCATTTCGTTCTCCCTCTCACGCATCCGCTGTTCGTATCCCTCCATCAGAGCATGCAGTTCGTCCTGCCCCTGTTGCATCGATGCATCGTTGGTAACGAATCGATCGAGGAAGTCCTGCCGGTACTTTTCCCATGCCTTCTTTCCGTTCGGATCGTCCTTACTCAAATCCACCATCTTGCTCATGCGTTCGACGAGATTCTCCTTTCTCCCCTGGAGGTCTTTCCGCTTCTTCTCGAGATCCGTTGGCTGCTCCGCTGATTGTTCCTGCCGGTCCCGCGGAACTTCTCCTCTCGGATGAAATCCCCATCGGTAGATGAGGCGATGCTCTCCAGTGTGGTTGTGTGTGTGTTCCATATGTCAACATTATACTACATTTCGAGCCAGAGCTCAACGGTTGTTTCGAGCTCTTAGAGAATGGCGAAAGCACCTGAAATATGGTAGAATGATGAGAAAATGCATAGAAAGACATTCTTCACGGCATCCTTCGCACTCGGTTTCCTGACGGTCGCCGTGGCGTTCTCTGCGGTGCAGACATCGCTTCTCCCCGCACAACTCGTGGATTGTGCGACCCTTCCTCCAGGAACGCTCGGGTGTGATGAGTTCGTTGCGGCGACACAGTCTTCCACCGTCTTCGTATCGGAGACGTCAAACAGCTGCGGCAACAGCAAGATCGAGACGGGAGAGGAGTGCGACGACGGGCGCTACAACGGACGTACGACGTGCTCGCTCACCTGCACGCTCCTTTTCTGCGGTGACAGTATCGTGACACCCGCGATCGGCGAACAGTGTGAACCTGATGTGCAGGAGGAAACCATCATCGATCCTGAGACGGAGCTCCCTTCCATTGAACGCACATACTCTGCGCCGTCCTGCGGCATGTCCTGCACAACCCCGGTCTGTGGTCCGAATGGAAAGTGCGTGGGTGGATGCAAACGAATCTTCCACTCATCCTGCAGCTCGGTTTCCTCTTCCCTGCATGCCGCTGCGACGTCCTCGGATATTTCTGTGTCATCATCGAAACCCGTTGCGTCCTCCTCCCGGCAATCCAGCACAACGTCCGAGATCACGAATTCTATTCCCGAGCCTTCATCCGCGTCGTCGGAAGCGCCGATCCTTGTGCAGGCTTGCGGTAATGCCATCCTTGAACGAGGAGAACAGTGTGATGACGGCGTGCGGAATACGGACGTCTCGCCCAATGCCTGCCGCGTCAACTGCATGTTGTTTTCCTGCGGGGACGGCGTGAAGGATCGTGGCGAGGAGTGTGATGACGGCAATGTCATTCACGATGACAGCTGTTCCAATCTCTGTCAGCTCCCGCGCTGCGGCGACGGGATCCTCCAGAACAACGAAGCCTGTGATGACGGTAACCGGATTGACGAAGACGGGTGCAGCAATGATTGCCGCCTGCCTTCCTGCGGAGACGGCATCGTCCAGCGTGGCGAGCAGTGCGATGACGGGAACAAGACGCCGGACGACAGCTGCACGGATGCCTGTCGTCTTCCTCGCTGCGGAGACAGTGTCCTTCAGGAGGGGGAGCAGTGTGACGACGGATCCAGGAACTCAGACACACTCCCCGAGGTTTGCCGTCGCAACTGCACACGTCCCGCGTGTGGTGACGGTGTGACGGACCAGAGTGAGGCTTGTGATGACGGAAACAGGATCAATGATGATGCCTGTGCCAATGATTGCCGTCTCCCGCGTTGCGGCGACGGGATCCTGCAGGCGGGGGAACAGTGTGACGATGCGAACACGATCCATGACGACACGTGCTCCAATACGTGTCAGCTGCCCTCCTGTGGAGATGGCATCGTTCAGCGTGATGAACAATGTGACGATGGAAACAGTATTGAGGGGGATGAATGTACCAATGACTGTCGCCTGCCACGATGCGGGGACAGGATCCTGCAGGCTGGAGAATCGTGTGACGACGGAAATGACATCGAGAATGATGCGTGCACGAATGAATGTCACCTGCCTTCCTGCGGGGACAGTATCCTCCAGAAGACTGAGCAGTGTGACCAGGGAGAGCGCAATTCCGACGTGAGACCGGATGCCTGCCGCAATCGTTGCACGCTTGCGTTCTGCGGCGACGGCGTCATGGATCGTGGGGAGGATTGTGACGGAAGTGAGAACTGTTCGCAGGACTGCCACACGCTCACCCCATTCGCGAAGCTCCTGCAAACCATGCAGCTCGATCGTCTGGTCGTCCTGGCTATTCTCATCGTGCTGGAAGCTGCCGCCGTCCTTGCCTTCGTCCTGCGCCTGCTGCCCAGGTTCCGTGCACAGAGGCCTTCCATGGACGACATTCCTCTCAGCGAGATCGAAATGCCCGGGGAAAAGTAAGCAGTGTCACCCTGAGCTCAGTCGAAGGGTGACTCAGTGACACGCTAGATCACCAACCTCTCGTAGGAGACGATCTTCGCCCCGCCGAGATACTGCTCCACAGACTTCGAATTGTCCTTCACGAAGGCCTGCTTCGCGAGCGCGTTCTCCTCACGGAACTTCCTCTCCTTTCCCAGCATGATCTTCTGGAGAATGGCTTCCGGCTTCTTCTCATTCTTCATCTGCTCCTTCCAAATGTCCCGCTCCTTGATCAACACTTCCTCAGGAACGTCCTCCGGATACACGTAGGGCGGGTTCATGGCAGCGGCGTGCATGGCGACGTCTTTCGCCTGTTCCGGTGTGCCCTTGTCGAGGCCCACGACCACGGCGATGCGTTTGTTACTGTGCACGTAGCTCCCGATGACAGCGGCAGCCACCTCCTGCACCTCGCCCACCGTGATGTTCTCGCCCAGCTTCAGCACGGAGGCAGGAATCTTGGAAGCTGCGTCCTTCTGTGCCGCGTCCACGCCCTTCGAGAGTGTCGTGTCGGCGAGTCCCTGTCCGATCGCGAGGAAGTCAGCATTGCGCGACACGAAGTCCGTCTCGCACTTGAGGGAGACGATCGCGGCTTTGTCCGCTTTCTGCGCAACGAAGAGCGCGCCGGCATTCTGTGCACGGTCGGCCTTCTTCACAGCCTGAGCGAGGCCGCGCTTGCGGAGGATCTCAATGGCTTTCTCCATGTCACCTTTGGCTTCGTCCAATGCTTCCTTGCAGGCGAGCATGGAGACGCCCGTGCGGGCGCGAAGTTCTGAGACGGAGGAGGCGGAGACGGGGGCCATGGTGGAGAGGGGAAGGAAGAAAGATGGAGTACTCGCTGGGGAGAGATGGACGTGTTACGCCTGCTTCTCGCGGAGTTCGGCGGCGAGCACCGGCTCGGGAGCGGAAGCAGCAGGTTGCCCGGCATTGCGGGGAGCGGCTTTCTTCGCAGCAACTTCGAGGAGCTCCTCCTCGACGGTCCGAAGGATGATGTCGATAGACTTCACAGCGTCGTCATTGCCCGGAATGAAGACGGAGAACGCGTCCGGGTCGGCATTGGAGTCGCAGACACCGAAGAGAGGGATCGAGAGCTTCCGCGCTTCCAGCACCGCCACGCGGTCACGGACGGCATCGAGGACGAAGACGGCGTCTGGCAGGCCCGACATACTGGAGACACCGGCGAGGGCATTGTCCAGCTTTGCGAGTTTCTTGCGGAGCGCCATCTGTTCTTTCTTCGTGTACTTCTCGATTTCGCCCGTCTGGAAGGAGCGCTGGAGGTCGAGGTAGTACTTGAGACGACGCTTGATGGTGGACCAGTTCGTGAGGAGGCCCGGAATCCACTTCTTCGTCACCATCGGCTGGTTCGTGACCTGCGCGATGTGCTCGATGAAGGGGATGCTCTGCTGCTTCGTGGAGACGAAGAGGATCGTCTTGCCTTCGGCTTGAAACTTCTTCAACGCATTGCACGTTTCCTCCAAGTGCTTGCGCGTCTTCTCCAGATCGAAGATATGGATGCCCTTGCGGGTGCCGTAGAGGAAGGGCGCCATCTTGGGATTCCACTTCTCCTTGCGGTGACCGAAGTGGACGGCGGAATTGAGCAGGTCTTTCTCGGAAGGGATCGGCATGTTCGAGGAGGTGAGGAAAGTAAGAAAAGGCAGGAAGGGCAGGAAGGTATCGGACAAACCTTTGGCTGCGTGCGATGATGGGGGTCCTTGGGGGAGCGTGCCCTGACCCCGAGTTTGTCGAGGGGCGAAGGGCTTTTCCGACGTCTTCTCGTTCAGGTGCGGAGGATTCAGCGTGTCATCCTGAGCGGAGTCGAAGGATGACGGGTGCTGCCAGGACCGCAGCGATCGGTCGGAAGTGCGCCGGAAGTATACAGAGGTTCCCCCTCAAAACAAGTCCCGCCCGCTGATAATTTCAGGAGATTTTGAGCTTCTCGATCAGTTCCCCGATGCCCAATCGTTCCTGTTTCAGTGTGTCCCTGTCACGGATCGTCACGGTGTCACGCTCGCCCTGCTTCTCATCTTCGCCGAGCGTGCCGAAATCCACGGTGACGGCGCGGGGCGTGCCGATCTCGTCCTGGCGGCGGTAGCGTTTGCCGATGGAGCCCGTGACGTCGAAGTCGCAGACGAGATCCGTTTCCTGCATAACTTTTTTGTACAGTTCTTGTGCCTTCGCCAAGAGATGTTCCTTTTTCGAAAGAGGGAGAATCGCGATGTCCACGGGCGCTAATCGGGGATCGAACTTCATCACGACGCGCGTCTCGTCATTCGGCAGTTTCTCCTCCGTGTACGCTTCGAGGAGGAAGGTGAGGACCGAGCGGTCACAGCCGAACGTCGGTTCCATGACGTGCGGGAGGAACTTCTTCGTCGGATCGTCCGGATCCGTGTACTTCATCTCCTGGCCGGAGCATTTCTCATGCTGGGAGAGATCGTAGTCCGTGCGATTCGCAAGACCCGCGAGTTCGCCCCAACCCCAGGGGAAGAGATACTCGATGTCGATCGTCCTCTTGCTGTAGAACGCGAGCTCTTCCTTGGAGTGTTCGCGGAAGCGCATGTGCGTCGGAGAGAGACCGAGCGAGACGAACCAGTCCCACTGGATCTTCTTCCATTCCTCGAAAATCATTTCCCAGGACGAGGCGGATGGATCGAAGAAGTACTCGATCTCCATCTGTTCGAATTCGCGGGTACGAAAGGTGAAGTTGCCCGGAGTGATCTCGTTGCGGAACGCCTTTCCGATCTGCGCCATACCGAAGGGAAGGCGCATCCGCATCGTGTCGATGATGCCCTTGAAGTTCACGAACATTCCCTGCGCCGTCTCGGGACGCAGGTAGACAAGTGCGGCGTCATCCTCCACCACGCCCTGGTGCGTCTTGAACATCATGTTGAACTTCTTCGCGGGCGCCCAGTTCACTTTGCCGCATGTGGGGCAGCGGATCTTCTCTGCCATGAGCATGGGTTGGATCTGGTCGAGCGTGAGGACAGTCACCGCTTCCACACCGATCTTCTCCTCCAGCAGTTTGTCGCCGCGGAAGCGGGACTTGCAGCTCTTGCAGTCGACCAGCGGGTCGGTGAAGTTGCTCACGTGACCGCTCGCTTCCCACACCTTCGCGTTCATGAGGATGGACGCATCGACGCCGATCATGTCGGGTCGCTTGTGCACGAAAGTCTTCCACCACTGCTTCTTCACGCGGTTCTTCAGCTCCACTCCGAGCGGCCCGTAGTCCCACGTGTTTGCGAGTCCACCGTAGATCTCCGAACCGGGAAAGATGAACCCGCGGCGTTTGCAGAGGGAGACGAGGATGTCGAGGGAGGGAGCGGGCATTCGGAGAAGGGGAGTACGCGTCGCATCATGAATCATGGAGGATGTAGTGTCCAATGCAGTCGGACAGGAAGAAGCCGAGGAAACCGAGGATTCCGACGAGTCCGAGGAGATGATTCCGAATTCCTCGGCTTCATCGGTTTCTTCGGATTCGTCGGTTTCCTAAGCAGGAACAGGCTCCCAAAAAACCTAAAAATATGGTATAATGATCGGAATGCTTTCTGCCCTTCTCTCCCTCGATTTCTCGCTGTCGAAGACGGCGACCGTGCTGCTCGCCGTCGCGGCGATCGCGAGCGTCGACCTGATGGGGCGCCTGAAGCACCGGAGCGGTCACTACGTGTTCGCCGTCGTCCTGGGTACGATCCTTTCGGTCGGGCTCATGATGTTTACGGAAGCGCTGTTCGCGCCCGCCGCTGGCACGGGCCCCCTCGTCGCCCTCGGCGTGTTGTTCATCATCCTTGCGTGGCGCTTCCTCTTCGGTCCGTGGGATGCGCACGTGAAGGCGACGGTGCTGGGGACCTTCATCTTCTGGATCATGTTCCACCAGCTCTTTCAGGAGACCGGTCAGGAACGTTTTGCGCACCTCATAGCCATCGGCATTGCCGCGATTCCCGCTGTTGTCTGGTGCATGCTCTTCCTGCCGTACCACAAGGAGCGCTGGAGTGTCGTCCTCCTCATGTTCTTCTCGGGGATGCTCTCCACGGTGCCGATCCTCTTCTATGACGCGCTGGTGAAGCACGGCGTTGCGCTCGATTTTCTCGTGTTTCGCATCGTGCCGGAGAGCTTCAACAGCAGTGTGCAGGATCTCATGCAGACAAGCGGCCTGCCGCAGCTCTCGCGAACGCTCCTCACGCTCTTCCTCTCCTTCCTCCTCGTCGGACTGCTGGAAGAGGGGAGTAAGTACTGGGTCCTGCGTCGCAACGGCTCTCGCTTCTTCTCCAGTATCGATGACGCCATGCAATTCGCGGTGCTGACGGCCATCGGTTTTGCGTTCGCGGAGAACATCACGAGCTCGGGGTACTTCTTCAGTTTCGTGAAGGAGTTCCTCGGCGCGGGGAAAGCGGACTGGGGCGGCTTCCTCGGAAACGTCGCAGGACGATCGATCCTCACGAGCATGGTGCACATCGTTTCCACGGGCGTCCTCGGCTACTTCCTCGGTCTCGCGATCTTCGCAGATCCGTGCCTGGAAGAGGCCCGAGCGAAGGGGAAGCACTACTGGGTCGCCGAATCGCTCCATCGCCTGCTCGGCGTGCGGCGCACGTCCATCTTTCGCACCGAGATGCTCACGCTCGGGATCATGATCGCGATCTTCCTGCACGCACTCAGTAACTTCCTCGTCACGCTGCCGGATGTCCTGCCGGGAAATCCCCGTACCTTCGGTGAACTGCTGGGGTCGCCCGCCGGATCGCCCCTCCACTACATCGCGCTCCTGCTCATTCCTGCGCTCGTGTACGTCGTCGGCGGGTTCTGGCTGCTCACGGCGCTCTTCGAGCGCAAGGAGAATGCTAAGGAGCGGGGCCATGTGGTCGCTACTGAGATGTACATACACACGGAGCAATAACATCCTTCTGGAGCGGAACTACGGTCGCGTTTCGGTTGCATTTCACTCTCACACTCCTAGAATCACAGAGCATTTTCCTCCGTTTCTTCATGCTGCCTTTTTCCCGAAGCCACGCTCGACACCCCGTGACGTTCGTTCGTCGTGCGACCGTGGTTCTCTCGTTGGTTTCTCTCCTCGGTTCGTCGCTTCCGGTGCACGCATTCGCGGCGTCAGAGAGCGTTTCGCGCGGCTCGTTCCTGCGGTCGGCCATCAATGCGTTGGGTCTGGATCCCGCGAGCGAAGGGACGATCCCCTACACGGATGTGCCGGAGGCCTTCCTGCCGTACGTGCGTACCGCCGGACAGCACGGGGCGCTCGCCGTGTTCAATGCTTCCACGACGATCAATCTCCAGCGCACGATTACGCGCGGCGAGGCGATCGCCGTTCTCGCCGGTCTCCTGAATGCGACACCCAGTGCCGCACTCGCGAAGGACTTCAAGGATGTGAATACGCAGATCCAGCGGGATTCCGTTGCCATTGCGCTTGAACGTCACTGGATGCGGGCCATCCGGGGTACGACATTCGGATGGAGCCGTGCGTTGCGTTCCACGGATGAGAAGATGCTGCTTCGGAAAGTCACGCAGAGTCTGGGTGTCACCGTCCTGTCGCCTGATTCCCAGGTGATCAGGGTGGACATTGATCAGCGGGAGGCCTATCCAAAGGAAGATATTCTCCGAACCGTGTGGGATCTCCTGGAGCAGGAGTACCTGTACAACGATCGCATTGATTCGGAAGGGGCCGGTTACGGGTCGATCGACGGTCTCGTGAACAGCCTCGATGATCCCTATACCGTCTTCTTCAAGCCCAGCTCCAATAAGGATTTCCAGACGCAGTTACAGGGAGAGGTGACCGGCATCGGAGCACAGGTGGAGCAGGTGTCCGGCGTTCTCACCATCGTGGCGCCGCTCACCGGTTCGCCCGCACAGAAAGCCGGCCTGAAGCCCGGTGATCAGATCCTCTCCGTGAATGGCGAGTCGCTCGACGGCCTCAGTTATGAGGATGCCGTCTCCAAAGTCCGCGGCCCGAAAGGATCCACGGCGAATTTGCACATCCGCAGGGATGGGGACGATATGAATGTGACCGTCGTGCGCGATACGGTTCGCGTCGACGATTTCACCGTCACGACCACGAATAATGATGTTGCGGTTGTGGCCCTCCAGCAGTTCGGACAACTCACGGACAGTGAATTCCGCACGAAGATGGCCGAGGTGGCGAAGACGAGTCCGCGGGGGATCATCCTTGATCTGCGTAATAATCCGGGAGGCCTGCTCGATGCAGCAGGTGTCGTGACGAGCGCGTTCCTTCCCGTGCGATCGACGTACGTGCAGATCATTTCGAAGAGCGACACGACGGAGGAGTACACATTGGATGAGCCGGTTGTGCCGTCGTCGATTCCATTGATCGTTCTCATCAACAAGGGTTCTGCCAGTGCGGCGGAAATCGTCGCGGGCGCGCTGCAGGACTCGGGACGCGCGACCCTCGTTGGAGAGACGACATTCGGCAAGGGGACCGTGCAGCAGCTCCTCGAGTTCAACGACGGGTCGAGCCTGAAGATGACCATTGCGGAATGGCGTACGCCCAAGGGACGCAAGATCGACGGCGTCGGCGTGAAGCCGGATCTGGAAGTCGTGAACTCGGAGACCGGCGACGAGCAGATGGATCGTGCCCTCGGATTGATCCACTGATATGGCCATTCTTTCCCACGTACTTGAGTTCTTCCTGCACCTCGACGTGCACCTCGGCGCGATCATCGTGCGTTTCGGGGTGTTCACGTACGGGCTGCTCTTCGGCGTCATCTTCTGTGAGACGGGTCTCGTCGTAACGCCTTTTCTGCCGGGGGATTCTCTCCTCTTTGCCGCGGGTGCCTTTGCCGCGAGGGGGGATCTCAGCATTGGTCTCCTCTATCCGCTCCTCCTCCTCGCGGCGATCGGTGGCGATTCGACCAACTACCTGATTGGTGCCTACGTGGGGCCGCACGTTTTCCTGCGCTGGCACCTCCTCAAGCAGGAGCATTTGGACCGTGCACATGCCTTCTTCGAACGCCATGGGCGCAAGGCGCTCATCCTCTCGCGTTTCCTCCCGATCCTCCGCACCGTCGCGCCGTTCTCTGCAGGCATTGCGCGCATGACCTATCTGCGGTTCCTCAGCAATAGCGTCATCGGCGGGTTCCTCTGGGTCACGCTCTTCACATGGGGCGGCTACTTCTTCGGGGCGATGCCGTTCGTCGAGCACAATTTCACGCTCGTGATCCTGATGATCATCGCCATATCCGTGATGCCGATGGTCATTGAGTTCCTACGACATCGATGGAAGAGAAATGGACTCGCGTCCTGAGTGGTGAACATCCCAAATCCCAACTTGTCCTGAGCGAAACGAAGGATCGATTGGTTATTGGGGCTTGGGATTTGGGGCTTGTGAGAGGATATACTGCCCCCGATGCAGCGTTCCTGTCGCCAATGCCAATCCTCGTTCGACATCACCGCTGATGACCTTGATCTCTACGACAAGGTCTCTCCGGTGATTGCCGGCAGGAAGGAACCGGTTCCGCCGCCGACGCTCTGCCCCGACTGCAGGGAGCAGCGACGCCTCGCGTACCGCAACGAGCGTCAGTTTTACCACCGGCCCTGCGCGAAGACAGGGAAGGATGTCGTCTCCATCTACGCGCTGGAGAAGGACTGTGTCGTCTACGATCAGATCGTCTGGTGGTCGGATGACTGGGACCAGCTCGCGACCGGGCGGAGCGTGGAGTTCGGCATGACCTTCTTCGATCAATTTCTCATGCTTGCCCGCGTCGCCCCCCGCCCCTGCATCATGAACATGGGCAGCGAGAACTCGCTCTACACCAATCACTCCGCTTACAACAAAAATTGCTACATGTGCATCAATACCGGCTACAGCGAAGATTGTTTCCACCTCACGAATTTCAGCATTCACAACAAGGATTGCGCGGACTGTCTCGCGATCCAGAAGTGCGAACGGTGCGTGGAGTGCACGGAGACGAAGCAGTGTTCGTTCTCCTCCAGTCTGCACGAATGCATCAATTGCACGGATTGTATGTCCTGCTACGACTGTCAGGGTTGCGCACACTGCCTCCGATGCTGGAACCTCCGGCACAAGCAGTACTGCATCGAGAACGAACAACTCACGCCAGAGCAGTACAGGGACCGTCTGGCGCGGGAGCCGAAGAAGTGGGAGGAGAGGGAGAAGGCTGCTGAGGCGTTCCGGTCGCTCCTCCGGGAACGGGCGGTCCACAAGTGTGTCGTGACGGAGCACTGCGAGGATGTATCCGGCGATCACCTCTACAACTGCAAGGATGTCCACGCGTCCTACTACACGTTCGATTCCAGGGATTGCCGTCACTGCTATGACACGGGAGCGGTTACCGATTGCCTCGACGCGCTCGAGCCGTACCAAGGGGAGCTGCAGTTCGAGACGCACGGCTGCAACCTCGGCTACGGGATCACGGTGTGTTCCAAGTGCTACGAGTGCAAGACCACGCACTACTCGCAGTACTGCTTCAATTGCCGCGATTGCTTCGGGTGCTTCGGCATCCGCAGCAAGCAGTACTGCATCCTCAACAGGCAGTACACGAAGGAGGAGTACGAACGACTCGTGCCTCAGCTCATCGCACACATGCGCACGACGGGGGAGTGGGGTGAGTTCTTCCCGGTGCGGCATACGCCCTTCGCATACAACGAGACAGCGGCTATCGACTACTTTCCTCTCACGAAGAGCGAGATCCTGTCCCGCGGCTGGCAGTGGCGTGAGCAGAAGGACGAAATGCCGAAGGTTACGCGCGTCATTCCCGCTGCGAAGCTCCCCGAAAGCATCAGCGACATTCCTGACGACATCCTCGAGTGGGCGATCGAGTGTGCTGTCACAGGTCGCCCGTTCAAGATCATCAAGCAGGAACTGGATTTCTACAGAGAGATGCAGTTGCCTATCCCGCACTTCCATCCAGACGAGCGGCACCGGAGGAGAATGGCGCTCCGCAATCCCCGGAAGCTCTGGCAGAGGAAGTGCGCAAGCTGCTCGAAGGACATTGTGACAACGTATGCGCCGCAGCGGCCGGAGATCGTGTACTGCGAGGAGTGCTACTTGAAGGAGGTATACTGATGGTCCATGCAAAGAACATGCCGCCAATGCCAGTCTCCGTTCGAGATCACTGCTGATGACCTCGCTTTCTACGACAAGGTCTCTTTGGTCATCGCCGGGAAGAAGGAGCTGATCCCGCCGCCATCACTGTGCCCGGAGTGCCGGCAACAGCGGAGGCTTGCGTTCCGCAATCTCCGCCATCTCTACCGCAACACCTGCGGTCTCACCAATGTCCCGATGATCGCCAACGTCTCTCCGGACAAGCCGTTTCCGGTCTACAGCAGGGAGGCATGGTTGGGGGATGGATGGGATGCCGGGACGTACGCGCGGGACATTCCCGATGGCCCCTTCCTCCCGGAGATCGGCGCACTGTTCCGTTCCGTGCCCCGCTGGGGAAACTACATCGAGCGCTGCGAGAATTGCGACTTCTGCATGAACAGCTACGGCGGGAAATCGAGTTACCTCGTCCTCTCCTCCGGCGACTTCGAGCGGTGTTTCTACTGTCAGCGCGTCATGAAGGGCTACGACTGCGTCGACTGCCTCAATCTGCTTGGCGGAGAGCTCTGCCACGAGTGCACGGACTGCGAGGATCTCCATACGTGCACGAACCTGCAGAACTGCAAGCAGTGCCAGCGCTGCGATTTCTGCCTCGACTGCTCCGGATGTTCGGACTGCTTCCTCTGCGTGGGACTTCGTCGGAAGAAAAACTGCATCAGGAACAGAGAGCTCCCGCGGGAGGAGTATGAACGACAGCGGAACGATCTCCTGGGGCAGCGGGAGAACCTCGACGAGGAACTCCGCCGTTTCTCGCTTGATATCCCGCACATCGCCGTGCATCACATCGCCTGCGAGGGCGTCACGGGCGACGCAGTATCCCACTGCAAGAATGTTGCAGGCGCCTTCTACGTCACGAATTCTGAGGAGAGTCGTTTCGTGTACGACAGCGATAAGGTTGTTCTCAGCCAGGATGCGAGCGACGCAGACTACTACACGAGTTGCTATGAGGTGGGGAGCGCGGCCTGGATCACCGCATCGGCCTTCTGCGAGAATTCGATCTACCTGAACGATTGCTTCTACTGCTCCACCTGCGCCAACTGCGATCAGTGTTTCGGGTGCATCGGGCTCAAGCGGAAGAAGCATTGCATCTTGAACAAACAATTCACGAAGGAGGAGTACGAGCGGTTGGTTCCCCAGATCATTGCGCGCATGCGCAGGGCCGGAGAGTGGGGCGAATTCTTTCCGGTTGAGATTTCACCGTTCGCCTACAACGAAACCGTCGCGCAGGAGTACTTCACGCTCACGAAAGAAGAGGTTCTGAAGCGAGGCTGGAAATGGAAGGACGAAACTGACGAGATGTTGAAGGTTTCCAGAATCATTCCAGCGGAGAAGTTGCCCGCAACCATCGACGACATCCCCGACGTTATTCTTCAATGGGCGATTCAATGTGAAGCAACGGAGCGGCCGTTCAAGATCATCAAGCAGGAGCTGGACTTCTACCGGAAGATGCATTTGCCCGTTCCGCACTTCCATCCAGACGAGCGGCACCGGAGGAGAATGGCGCTCCGCAATCCCCGGAAGCTCTGGTGGAGGAAATGCGCGAAGTGCTCGAAGGATATTGAGACGACGTACGCGCCTGAGCGGCCGGAAGTGGTGTACTGCGAATCCTGCTACCTTAAGGAAGTGTATTGATGACACAAGGGAATGGAAATGAACGGGATTCGCCCTGAGCGATCGGAACAAGTCGAACGGGCGAGGAGTGTTATCTCGCTTCGGTCTATTGATTTGAAAGGCTCCGTATTCAAAGGCCATTCTGAGGTGGATTAAAGCTGTGTCCAAGACCCTTGGCAGGAATCGAGAGGGCGCGTAGGATGGCGCGGCTTTTCCCATTCCTTGTTCGTATGGCTGCTTCCGTCGCACAGGTCATTGGCGCCGTCGTGGACTGCGCTTTCTCCGGGGAGGACCTCCCGCCCATTTTCACCGCTCTCACCGTCCCGGTCGGGAAGGAGGTGCTGACGCTCGAGGTGCAGCAGCACCTGGATGGCGGCATGGTCCGCACCATCGCCATGGGTCCCACCGACGGACTCCAGCGCGGCTCTCCCGTGACGAACACGAAGAGTCCGATCATGGTTCCCGTGGGCAAGGAGACGCTTGGTCGCATGTTCGACGTCCTCGGCAAGCCCATCGACGGTCTTCCGGCGGTGAAGGGGAAGCAGTACCCCATCCACCGTCCGTCCCCCTCGTTCACGGATCAGTCGACAGAGACGGAGGTGCTGGAGACGGGCATCAAAGTCATCGACCTCATCTGTCCCATTCTCAAGGGCGGCAAAGTCGGATTGTTCGGAGGTGCGGGCGTGGGCAAGACGGTCGTCGTCAAAGAGCTCATCCGCAACATCGCGGAGGAGCATGGAGGGTTCTCGGTGTTCGCCGGGGTGGGGGAGCGCTCCCGCGAGGGCAATGACCTCTACTACGAGATGAAGGAATCCGGCGTTCTGGAGAAGACGTCCCTCGTCTTCGGTCAGATGAACGAACCGCCGGGACCGCGCCTCCGCGTCGTGCTCGCCGGTCTCTCCATCGCCGAGTACTTCCGCGACGAGGAGCAGCGCGACGTTCTCCTCTTCATCGACAATATCTTCCGCTTCACGCAGGCCGGTTCCGAAGTGTCCGCTCTCCTCGGACGCATCCCCTCCGCCGTCGGCTACCAGCCCACGCTGGCCAACGAAATGGGTCTCGTGCAGGAGCGCATCACGTCCACCAAGAAGGGATCCATTACGTCCGTGCAGGCGGTCTACGTCCCCGCCGACGACCTCTCCGATCCCGCGCCCGCCACCACGTTCGGCCACCTCGACTCCACCATCGTGCTCACGCGCGCCCTCACGGAACTCGGCATCTACCCCGCCGTCGACCCGCTCGATTCCACGTCCACCATCCTCTCACCGGAAGTCGTGGGGCAGGAGCACTACGACGTCGCGCGCAATGTGCAGAAGGTCCTCCAGCGCTACAGAGAGCTGCAGGACATCATCGCGATTCTCGGCATGGAGGAGCTGGCGGAGGAGGACAAGAAGGCCGTCGGTCGCGCCCGCAGGATCCAGCGCTTCCTCTCGCAACCCTTCTTCGTCGCGGAGGTCTTTACCGGCACGCCCGGCAAATTCGTGACGATGAAGGAGACCGTGCGTTCCTTCAAAGCCATCCTGGACGGCGAATTCGACAACGTTCCGGAGCAGGCCTTCTACATGAAGGGGGGCATCGACGAGGTGAAAGCCTGACGCGTCGCCCCCATGTAGAGACGCCCTGCAGGGCGTCTCTACATCATCCCCATCACGATCCATGTCCATGATCCGATTCCATCTCATCACCCCGGACCGCGTCCTGTACGAGGGCGACGCGGACTCCGTGTCCATTCCCACTCCGCAGGGCGAGATCACGGTGCTTCCGCACCACATCCCGCTCATTTCCATCGTGGCGCCGGGTTCCTTGATCGTTCGGCAGGGGAAGGAGGAGCACGTCTTCGCCGTGAGCCGTGGGGTTGTGGAGATCGACGGATCGTCGCTGCGTGTGCTTGCAGACACCGCCGACCGCGCGGACGAGCTGCAGGAGGAGGCCATCGAGCAGGCGAAGAAGGAGGCGGAAAAGCTCCTCACCGAGAAACGGAACGACGTCGAAGGATTCGCGGAAGCGACGGCGATCCTGGAGAGGGAGTTGGCGAGGCTGCACACTGTAAGGAGGCATCGGACACGGACGAGGGTGCCGCATGTTTCGAATGACCAGTGAGAGTGATATACTTTGGACATGGAATCGCCTCAATGCGACCCCGCACCGCAGTATGGGCCAGAGGAGTTTTTGGTACTGGAGGAGAAAGTGCGCGGAGAGCAGCCTCTCAATTCCGAAGAACAATATCATTTACGTTTGCGTCTTCAACAACAGCCCCTTCTTCCCGAAGAAGAAGCGAGAATAGTGAGGCTCCTCAACCCATCCGAGGCAGAGGTTGTTTCACTTTCTCCTGAAGAATGTCGAAGGGACTATGAATGCGTTTCCCATTTGGGATGGAACAATTACAGGATTCACTTTCCTGCCCATCATTCCAACCCGGTTTTTGCATTAGAGCAAACGCTCGTTTTTGACCGGAACACAGGACTGTATTACGTGAAACCAAAAAAATTCGAATTACTCAAATAAGAATACCGGGTAGAGTGTTCTCCCAGTGGCTGAGCAATCTCAACCTCCGGCCAAGAAAAATCAGGATATCAAAGCGGCGCTCTGGTTATCCGTGCAGCTGGCCTGGGATCTCGGCTGGCTCATCGCCATTCCCGTCGTCGCCCTCGGCTTCGCCGGCGCGTACGCGGACAAGCACTTCGGCACTTCTCCGCTCCTGCTCCTCATCGGATTTGCGCTTGCAGCGACGCTTTCGACGATCGGCGTGAAGAGGAAGCTGAAGAAGATCATTGAGAAGAGGTTTTAAGCGTGAGAGACAAACCTGCGGTTTTTCTCCCACGAACTCTCTTTTCCCTTAACGGTGTCGCTCCAGCTGCGGGCCCCGGCGAAGCCACCCGCAGCTTCGCGACAGTATTTCGATTCATTTTCCATTTTCAATTATCAATTATCCATTAATATCTCCCCGCTATGGCCTCCGTTGAAGCGCCGACACTGGCTTCCGAAACGATCGCCCACCTCGGGACTTTCGAGATCCGCAACACATTGCTGATGGCGTGGCTCGCCATGATCGTGCTGCTCGTGATCGGAATCCTGACGCGCATGACGAAGTACAAGGAAGTCCCCGGCCGCTTCCAGGCGTTCATGGAGATGATCGTCGAAGGCTTCTTCGATTTCTTCGACGCCGTGGTGGGTGACCGTGCGCAGACCCGCCGCTTCTTCCCGCTCGTCGCCACGATTTTCCTCTTCCTTGCGACGGCCAACTGGATGGGGATCTTCCCGGGGGTAGGAAGCATTACGATTCCCGAGGAGATCCACGGAGAGATTATAAACGTACCGATCTTCCGTTCCATGAACGCGGACGTGAACATGACGCTCGCCATTGCCATAGTCTCCGTCATCATGACGCAGGTCTTCGGCATCGCCGCCCTTGGCATCTTCCCCTACATGGGCAAGTTCTTCGTTGCGCCGTGGCGGGATCCCGTCGGGTGTTTCGTCGGCATTCTGGAGCTCGTGGCGGAGTTCGCGAAGGTGATTTCCTTCTCCTTCCGTCTCTTCGGCAACATCTTCGCGGGAGAGGTGCTCCTCGTCGTCATCTCGTTCCTGATGCCCTACGTGGCACCCATTCCGTTCATGGGTCTCGAGATCTTCGTAGGCTTCATCCAGGCGCTCGTCTTCTCCATGCTCACGCTCGTCTTCATCAAGATGGCCACGGCCGCGCACGGCGGGCATGAGGAACACGTCCCTGTGCATGCATAGAGTCGATCATGGCAACACATAATCATATGTTATGCAAATTTTGAGTATACGTTTCAGTCTCTCTTTCACCCTTGATTCTCTCCGACGCAATCCCTACAATCCGCGCGCTTTTTCGAACCATTTCTTTTCTCCCAATTCCCCCTGTTCCTATGCCCACAGAAGCAGCAGCAGCAGCCGTCACAGGCCTGGACAAGAACCTTTTCGTCGCCGCGACGATGATCTTCGGCTCGGCGATGCCGGCCTTCTCCATTGGCTGGATGGCAAGCAAGGCCATGGAGTCCATCGGCCGCAACCCGGAAGCGGCGTCCAAGATCCTCACTCCGCTCGTCCTTTCCGTCGCGTTCGCGGAGGCCATCGCCATCTACTCGCTCGTCATCTCGCTCATCATCAAGTTCGTCTGATGCATCTTGAGCTTTGAGTCCTGAGCTGTGAGCGCTTCCCAATGAGGCCGCTCAGAGCTCATCGCCCACAGCTCACAGCTTGGATGTCTCATTGCTCCCTCCACCTCTTCCGTCCATGGAACTCCTGACGAAACTCGGCATCAATTGGCAACTGCTCCTCTCGCAGATCGTGAACTTCGCGATCGTTGTCGGGGTGCTCACGTACTTCGTGTACCGACCGCTCCTCAATGTCATCGACAAGCGCCGTGAGCGCATCGCGCGTTCCATGGAGGATGTGAAGCGCATTGACGAACAGAAAGTGCGCATGGAGGAATTTCGCCAGGAGCAGATGAAGAAGATGGACGCCGAGGCCGGCGTGTTCCTCGAGAAGGCCCGGAAGGAAGCAGAGGAAACCAAGAAGCAGATCCTCGCGTCCGCCCACGAGGAAGCACAGCAGATGCTCCGGCGCGGAGAGGAGAAGCTCACCGAGGAGCGTACCCGCGTGCTCGCGGAGGTGCAGGGGACGGTTGCCAAGGTCATCGTCGCAGCCACGGAGAAGATCCTCGAGCGCGAGTTCACGCCCGCTGACCAGAAGCGCATGCTGGATGGAATGACCAAGCAACTCACCACTGATCTCCGATGAAGATCACCCCGCTGGACATCGCGCGCGCCCTCATCGAGACCTGCAAGTCTCTGCCTGAGACAGAGTACCCGGCGGTCGCGGAAGCGGCCCTTGAGATGCTGCGAAGCCGCGGTCTCTCCCGCGCCGTTCGAACGTTTCCGCGTCTCGTGCGCGAGACGCTTGAGCGCAGGGAAAGCATCGTCTTCGCCACGCTCATCACACCGACCGGTGATGCCGGCACACTTACCGATACCATCGCGTCGGCACTTGCATCCGGTCTGAAGAAGAAGGTCGAGATGACGCAGGCAGCAGACCGCACGCTCCTCGGCGGTGCCAAAGTCACAGCCGGCGACGAGCGCTTCGATGCATCCGTCCGCGGCGCCCTCGCCTCCCTCCAGTCCGTCCTCACGTCCACTCTCTGATTCCGCTTTCCCAATCTCACCCATGACCACGCTCAGTCAATCCCTCATGAAGACGCTCGAGGAGAAGATCGGTTCCTACAAGAAGGATGTCAGCCACGAGCACGTAGGCACCGTCATCGAGGTGGGCGACGGCATCGCGAAAATCGCCGGGCTCTCGCGCGTCGGCGCCGCGGAGATGATCGACTTCGGGCAGGGTGTGTTCGGGAGTGCCCTCAACCTGGAGGAGGACACCGTGGGTGCCATCATTCTCGGTGACTACGCGTTGATCAAGGAAGGGGATACGGCCAAGGCTACGGGGCAGATCCTCTCGGTCCCCGTGGGAGAGGAGCTCATCGGGCGCGTTGTTTCTCCTCTCGGCGAAGCCAAGGACGGCGGGGCGCCTATCCGCACGAAGCAGCGCTATCCAGTGGAGAAGATCGCTCCGCGCGTCATCGAGCGCAAGGGAGTCACGATGCCACTCCAGACGGGACTCTCCGCCATCGACGCCATGATCCCCATCGGACGCGGTCAGCGCGAGCTGATCATCGGGGACCGCCAGACCGGCAAGACGGCCATCGCCATCGACGCCATCATCAACCAGAAGGAGACGCAGAAGTCCGACCGGCCCGTCATCTGCATCTACGTTGCTATCGGGCAGAAGGAGTCCAAGGTGGCGAAGATCGTCGACACGCTGAAGAAGCACGGTGCGATGGACTACACCATCGTCGTCTCCGCGGGCGCCTCCGAACCGGCAGCCCTCTCGTACATCGCCCCCTTCGCAGGGGTGGCGATGGGCGAGTACTTCATGGACAAAGGGAAGGACGTTCTCTGCATCTACGACGACCTCTCGAAGCACGCCTGGGCCTACCGTCAGGTGTCGCTCCTGCTGCGCCGTCCACCGGGACGCGAGGCCTACCCCGGCGACGTCTTCTACCTCCACTCCCGCCTCCTCGAGCGTGCGGCATGTCTGGACGAGAAACACGGCGGTGGCACTCTCACGGCACTCCCGATCATCGAGACGCAGGCGGGCGACGTGTCCGCGTACATCCCGACGAACGTCATCTCCATCACGGATGGGCAGATCTACCTGGAGTCCGACCTCTTCTACAAGGGCATCCGCCCGGCGCTGAACATCGGCATCTCCGTTTCCCGCGTCGGCTCCGCCGCCCAGCGCAAATCCATGAAGAAGGTTGCCGGCAAACTCCGCCTCGACCTGGCCCAGTACCGTGAGCTCGCGGCATTCGCATCCTTCGGGTCCGATCTCGATGCCGCCACGAAGCAGCAGCTGGATCGCGGCGCACGTCTCACCGAGATCCTCAAGCAGGGACAGTACGAGCCGCTGCCCGTGGGCGAACAGGTGGCGATCATCTATGCCGGAACGCAGGGTTTCCTGGATTCCATTCCGGTCGGGAACGTCCGCGTTTTCGCCGACCAGTTCCGCGCCTTCCTCCGGGCAAAGCACTACAATCTGCTTGAACAGCTCACGAAGGAACTAACGAAGGAGGCGGAGGAGAATCTGAAGCGTCTACTGGAGTCCTTCAAGAAGGAGAAAGGGTTTTCTTCTGCCAATGCGTGATGTGCGATGTGTGAATTGAGAATTTTGCACAATTCACACTTCATCTCCCCTTTTCCCTCCACTCCCTCCCGGTTCGCATGGCGAGAAATCTCCAAGATCTCCGGCGCAAGATGAAAGCCGTCCGCTCGACGCGGCACGGTTCGACTCCGCTCACCGTGACACTCCTCTCCCATTAAATGGCTCGTAACTTGCAAGATCTCAGGCGAAAAATGAAGGCGGTGCGTTCAACCCGCCAGGTGACGAAGGCGATGGAGCTCGTGTCGGCGTCGAAGATGCGACGTGCCGTTTCGAGCGCTCAGATGCTGCGGCAGTACGCACTGACGAGCTGGCGCATCCTCCAGCGTATCGCCGTCGTCCATCCGGGGGTTCATCCCTTCCTCGCAGAGAAGCCCGTCAAAAACGTCCTCGCGATCCTCTTCTCCAGCGATCGCGGCCTCTGCGGGAGTCTCAACGCGCAGCTCCTCAAGGCCGTTGCGCAGTACACCGAGGGATTGAAGAGCATTGCGTCCTTCGAGAAGGTCGACTTCGTCGTGACGGGCCGCAAGGGGCAGCAGTTCCTCGTGCGCGCCAAGCAGAATGTCATTGCGGCATTCCCCGCGCTCTCGAATCATCCGACATTCCGTGATGTGTTGCCCATCGCCCGCATGGCGACGGAAGGATTCCTTGCCGGGACGTACGATCACATTGTCCTGATGTATCCGGATTTTGTTTCCCCTCTGGTGCAGGATCCGACCATGAAAGTGCTCCTGCCTTTCTCACGGACCGAACTCAAGGAGATGATCGATTCGCTTGGCATTCGCCATCGTGGGAAGAAAGAGGCAGCGGAGACGCCGGAAGAGGTCGCAGAATACAAGTTCGAGCCTTCGCAGGAAGAAGTGCTCAAGACGATCCTCCCGCAACTCACAGAGATGCAGGTGTACCAGGGTGTTCTTGAGGCCGCTGCATCGGAGCACTCGGCACGCATGGTCGCGATGCGCAATGCCACGGACAATGCCACCGACATCCTCGGCGACCTCACTCTTACGTACAACAGGACGAGGCAGGAAAAAATTACCTCGGAACTCACCGAGCTTTCTGCAGCAAAAGCCGCGCTCGATTCCTGATGTGCAGGGCAGAACAGGCAGGGAAGGCAAAGAGGTTTATTTCTTCTTCGTTTTCTTCGCTTGCTGCAGTTCGAAGTGCGGTTCGATTTCGAAGTGTTCGCACAATACGTAGAGTACGTGGCGGACGTCGGCCTGCGGTACGTTCTTCGTGTAGATGGATGCCGCGATGGCGAGGGATTCGAAGACGCGCTCCGAGACAGCTTTCGCCATGAGTCCGCCGAGGCCGGGGACCTCCGGTTCCAGATCCTCTATCAGTTCGAGGAACCGCGAGCGTTCGCCGTCTTCCCATTCGGAGAGGACGAGGTGGATTGCCTGAAAGTTCGAAGGGCGAACAGGATTGGCGTTTGTTTGAGATTTTGACATGTAAATATTATAACATAAATCAATAAAAATGACAAACACTGAATAGTGATCAATCTGACGGAGATATCACATGTTGCTGTATAACTGCTTCTTGCGGTTCTCCGCGCGGAAGCCTTCGCGCTTGAGGGCGCGGATGCGTGAGAGGCGGCGCGTGAGCTTCTTCCTGCGTGTGGAGCGTTCACGAACCAGCTTCAGAATGCCCGTCTTCTGCACCTGCTTCTTGAAGCGCTGCTGGAGACGGTCACCGGATTCATCGCCGTGCTTGATTGCGTAGATAGCCATAGGGCCGGTCTAAGTTACTGGAGCGATGGAGCTGGTGCAAGTCTAAATAGTGTTTGCCCGACCATTTCTCGTGAACTTGTGAGCTCGTTGTTCAAGAAGAGAAGCATCCTTGAAAGGATATGATCTAACAGGCTAACCAGCGAACGAGCGTGTTCGATTCGCTGCATCCGGCGATGAGCAATCAGCAGATACCGATCAAAAAATTAGTTCAGTTAGTATCTCACAGCTTCCGACAATATCAACCGTTGCATCGTCCGAAGTGAGTCTCTACACTCGACATGATATGGCCAAGAACCAATACACCGCCGCACAGATTCAGGTGCTCGAGGGGCTGGAGCCCGTGCGCAAGCGCCCCGGCATGTACATCGGGTCTACAGACCAGCGTGGATTGCACCATCTCATTTACGAGATCGTCGACAACTCCATCGACGAGGCGATGGCCGGACATGCGAAGACCATCAATGTCACTCTCAATGATGACGGCTCCGTGACGGTGGAGGACGACGGCCGCGGGATCCCCGTGGATATTCATCCCACGACGAAGCGCCCGGCGCTGGAAGTGGTGCTCACGACGCTCCACGCGGGGGGAAAGTTCGGCGGTGACGACAGCGGGTACAAAGTCTCCGGTGGTCTGCACGGTGTGGGATCCTCCGTTGTGAACGCGCTGTCGGTCAAAATGCGTGCGGAGGTGTGTCTCGACGGCTGGAAGTACGTGCAGGAGTACAAGCGCGGCAAGCCCGTGGCTGACATGCGCAAGGAGGGCAAGACGGACAAGCACGGCACGCTCATCACCTTCACGCCGGATCAGGAGATTTTCGAGGCCGTCGTCTTCAGTCTCGAGCTCGTTCATACCCGACTCCGCCAGCAGGCGTACCTCACGCGCGGCATCACGATCTCCATCCTCGATGCGCGCAAGGAGCGGCCAGCGGAGGATCTCGCGTTCCCGCGTCTGTACCGTTTCCACTTCGAGGAGGGCATCTCCGCATACGTCAGGCATTTGAACGAGTCCAAGGACGTCATCGGCGAGCCGATCTGGTTCTCCAAGGACACGCCGGATGGTTTCGTGGAGGTGGCGATGCAATACACGCAGTCTTTCCAGGAGCACGTCCTCAGCTTCGCCAACAACATTAACACCGTCGAAGGAGGGCACCACCTCACGGGATTCAAGGCCGCGCTCACGCGCACGATCAATGCCTACGCGCGCCAGTTCGGGATCCTCAAGGAGAAGGATGAGAACCTCTCCGCCGACGATGTGCGCGAGGGGCTCGCCGCCGTCATTTCCGTCCGATTACGCGAACCGCAGTTCGAAGGTCAGACGAAGGGCAAGCTCGGCAATGCGGAGATGAAGACGGCCGTGGAAACGGTGGTGAATGAGAAGCTCAGCCAGTACCTGGAGGAGCATCCCTCCGAGGCCAAAGACATGGTGGCCAAGTGCCTTCTGGCCGCCCGCGCTCGCCTCGCAGCCCGTGCCGCCCGCGATTCCGTGATCCGCAAGGGGGCGTTGGAAGGAATGACGCTGCCGGGGAAGCTGGCCGATTGCTCCAACAAAGACCCCGCGCAGTGCGAGCTCTACATCGTGGAGGGCGACTCTGCCGGAGGCTCCGCCAAGCAGGGGCGCAACCGTGAGTTCCAGGCGATCCTGCCGCTGCGCGGCAAGATCCTCAACGTCGAGCAGGCCCGGCTGGACAAGATGCTCGCCAATAACGAGATCAAGGCGCTCATCGTCGCGCTCGGCATGGGGATCGGAGAGGTGAAGGCGATCGCCAAACTGCGCTACCACCGCATCGTCATCATGACCGATGCCGACGTGGACGGCGCGCACATCCGCACGCTGCTCCTCACGCTCTTCTTCCGTTACTTCCAGGAACTCATTGAGGGCGGCTACCTCTACATCGCTCAGCCGCCGCTCTACAAGATGCAGAAGGAGAAGGACATTCGCTGGATCTATACGGATCCGGAGAAAGCTGCTGTGCTCAAGGAGTGGGGGATTAAGGAGGCGCAGGTGGAGGAGACCGAAGAAGATACCGTCGCGGAGACGGACGAAGCGGACGCCCCGGTCGTCGCAGCCGAGGTGAAGGGCAAAGGCAAAGGAAAGGAGCCTGAACCGGCCGTCCGCAAACCCCGCGTGAACATTCAGCGCTACAAAGGTCTGGGTGAGATGAACCCCGAACAGCTCTGGGAGACGACCATGGATCCGGACAACCGGATCATGCTGCAGGTGACCATGGACGACGCCGAAAAGGCGGATGCCGTCTTCACCACGCTCATGGGCGCCGAGGTTGCCCCGCGCAGGAAATTCATCACGACCCATGCGAAGACGGTGACGAATCTGGATGTTTAAGTCTCCGGGGGGTTCGACGATCTCGTGAACAAGGTCGAACGAAAGATTGTTTGCAGAGGCAAGATTGAGTGATATTCAAACAATTGTCGCGAAGCGTTGGGTGGCTCCGACGGGACCCAACGCTGAAGCGACACCCTGAAGGGAAGGGTGGGTTCGTGGGAGGGACACCGTAGGTGGCCCTACCACGCTTAATCCTCGTCTACATCCCCGATCTGATCCCTGAGCACGTATGTATCCAGATTCTGCTCCCCGAGCAACTTCGTCACCTGCGGGATTGCCTGATCGAATTTGATCTGCTTCTGCTTTCCCGCGCGCATGTCGCGCAGGATGATCGTCCCTTCTTTCACTTCCATCTTGCCGAGGAGGAGCGCGTACTTGGCCTCGAACTTATCCGCGAGACGCATTTGACTCTTGAGGCTCGCTTCCCCAAGCGCTCCCAGCGTGTGCACGCCTTTCTCGCGCAACTCCGCGACGAGAGTGAGACACTGCTTCTTCGCCTCCGGTCCCAACTGCGCCACGAAGACATCCACTTGGTCTTTGTTCGGAATGCTGACGCCTGCCTCTTTCATGTGCCAGATCATGCGTTCCATGCCGCCCGCAAAGCCCACGCCAGGCGTCGATTTGCCACCGAGGAGCTCGACGAGGCCGTCGTACCGACCACCGCCCCCCACGGCGTTCTGCGCACCCGTGGAGGCATCCCAGAATTCAAAGACGGTTTGGTTGTAGTAGTCCAACCCGCGAACGAGGCCAGGGTTGGGAACGGATTCCACACCCAGCGCTTCCAGGTATTCGAGGAGCGTCGCGTGGTACTGGCGGCTCTCCTCACTCAGGAATTGTTCCAGCTTCGGCGCGTTCTTCAGCACGATCTGCGTGTCCTCGTTCTTCGAGTCCAGCACGCGCATGGGATTCGTCTTCAGGCGCCGCGCATCCTCTTCCGGCAGTTGCCGTTCCTTGCCGATGAAGAAGTCCTTCAGGGCGTCCGCGAAGGCCTGGCGATTCTCGGCCGAGCCGATGTTATTGAGTTGCAGCGTCAGGCGGTCCTTGATTCTCAGATCAGAAAGGATCTTCGTCACGACGTAGATCAGCTGCGCGTCGAGACTGGGATCTTTGAGACCGATGACTTCGAGATCGAACTGGTGGAACTGACGGAAGCGACCCTTCTGCGGTCGGTCGTGGCGGAAACATTGCCCGATCGCGTAGAGCTCCACCGGCTGCGGCAACTGCTGCATACCCTGTTCCACGTATGAGCGGCAGATACCTGCGGTGAATTCCGGTCGCAGCGCGAACTCTGCATCGTCCGCATCGCCGCTCTTGGCGCCCTTCACGAGGAAGAGCTCCTTCTCCACGATATCCGTGTGGGCGCCGATGCCGCGCTCGAACACACCTCGGTTTTCGAACATGGGCGTGTCGATGCGCTTGTAGCCTGCCTGGCGGGCGCGATGACGCACGGCCTTCTTGATGTAGGTCATGTACTGGTGGTCCTGCGGGAGGACGTCGTGCGTGCCTTTCGGTGTTCGGAAGAGCGGTTCGGCCATAAAAACAATGAGGGAATCCCTGAAGGCAGAGTGTACCAGCCTCTCTGCATGTTGAAAAGGCTTGTTGCCGAGCCGCTCAGCCCTCCCGTCTCGCAAATGCCAGCACTTTCTCCTTCCGTTGTTCCAGCGTCAGCGTGCTCGTGGTTCCCGGACCGTTGATGCAGCCGCCTTCGCAGCAGAGAATGTCCAGGAGACGAATCGTCTTGTTCGTCTCGAATTCCTTGAGGGCGGCCGGGATGTTCTTCCAGCCGGAAACGATCCGTATTTCCTCCTCCTTGAGGACGCTTCGGATGCCGCTCGTGATCGTGAGGCCGCCGTCCATGGGGTAGATGCGCGTCGACGGGGCGGCGACGTCGAACCCGATGCCGGCCGTATCCGGGGTTTCCGGCGTTCCGAACTCTTTGAAGATGATATTGAGCTCTCGGTAGGTGATCACGAGGATGCCGAGTTCGGGATAGTCTTCCGTCGATTCCAGCTTCTTCGCGATGCACGGGCCGATGAAGACGGGGAGGCAGTCGGGATACTTCTCCTTCGCGATCTTTGCGGATGCGACCATGGGCGAATCGACCTTGAATGCGAGGGAAGGGAGGAGCTGGGGGTACTCCTTGCGTACGAGGCGGACGAAGCCCGCGCAGGGGCTCGTGATGAAGCGGCCATCCGGCTGCTCCTTGAATGCCTGTGCGAGCAGCTCATTGGTCCGCACCGCACCAGCCGAAACTTCCACAATGCGCTGGAATCCGAGCGCCTTCAGACGTGCAAGGATACCCGGATACTCGAACATGACCGGGAAGGACGGCGCAAGCAGCGCGACGAGCTTCGTCTTCTTCTTCAGGAGATCGATGAGTTGTTCTGTCTCAGTCATGAGTGTGCGTGAAGCGGAGAATACCAAGTGCAAGGAATCCTCCCGCCAGCGCCGTCACGAGCTGGAACACGCTCATGGCGGTGAGGAAGACGGAGGGGACGAGGGAGAGGCGTACGAGGACGAGCGCGGTCGCTCCGAGGAGTGCGCTCTTCAGGACGGCACCGATGATCATAGCGAGAGCACCACGGACGGTGTTGCGCATGCGTTCAAATGTCGTGACGAAGATCCAGTTTCCAACCCAGATGAACGGCAGGAACCAGAGGAGGAAGGTCGTGAATGTTCCGAAGAGGAGGCCATTCGCCACGGCTCCGATGCTCGGCAGGACGATGACGCCGGCGAGCGACCTGCGCGAGCACGTGGCGGCCGCGAGGAGGAGGAAGCAATTGACGAGTGTCCCCGTGAGCCACTGCGGATGGGAGACGGCGAAGGGAACTGCGAAGGCAAGGAGTGGGAGAATGACGCCGAACGCGGCGGAATCGGTTTGCTCCTTCACGGCCTCCAGAGTGGATGATTGATTGCTCTGCATAGCGGGAGCATAGCAAAGGTGAGGGGGAAAGAGGGGTGGAACAGATACGAAAAAATGGTAGAAACATCATTGAGAGCACGTTGATTATTGATCACTCAATCGAAGTGGGGCGAGCGATGGGTTTCGAACCCACGACCTCCAGGGGCCCAAAGGGCGGCCTTCGGCCCCACAACCTTGAGCGCTGCGTGCAGATCGCGCTTCAGCAAGCTTCGACGTGCCCAACTGAGCCACGCCCGCCACTGCAAATACGATGAGTGGGGCGAGCGATGGGTTTCGAACCCACGACCTCCAGGGCCACAACCTGGCGCTCTAACCAACTGAGCTACGCCCGCCACAGTGGCTGGATATTACAGTGTTTTATCTAGTGAACAACTGTTCCGAACAAAGGCCATTTTGGTTTCTGCTCTATCAGAAGTGAAACAATCATTAACTTCTCCCGATATCCAGAGGGATGTTTCAAGAACCATTCGCGTTTCTTGGCTACTTTCTGATCATTAGTGACTTCAACATATGCAAGTCGAAGAGGTCTCCTTGGTTTTGTCGCTCGTACATACCCTGCGGCATGTTCTCTAAAACGTTCCTCGACAGAACGTGATGTTTGTCCTATGTACCACTGTTGGTCTTTCTCTGAGAACAAAAAGTACACCGCAGGCATGAAAGAATGATAGTACGCGGTGATGGCGATCTCCAGGGGCCCAAAGGGCGGCCTTCGGCCCCACAACCTGGCGCTCTAAGCCCGAAGGGCCCCCTTTGGGGCCAACTGAGCTACGCCCGCCACAGTGACGGTATCCTAATGGGAAAAGTGGTGTACTTCCAGCGGGAATACGAAGCGATTACTTCTTGCTTTCGTGATCCTGGTCGTCCTTCTTCGGTTGACCAACGCCCTCCGCCTCCACCACGAACACGACCTTGTCATCGTTTGAACCGGGTGGAGTTGCGGCTTTCTCCGGTGTGGGCTTGGCAAGTTTTGCCGGAGGAACAGTTTCCGGAGCCGGAGCGGGCTTCACAGGTTCCTGTTGCATGTCGGTCGGCGTGACAGCGGGGGTCGCCTCCTGTGCCGGTGTCTCGGAAGCCGGGGAGGCTTCCGTCTTGCGCTTCTTCAGATTCTCACGGTAGCGCTGACGCTTCTTGCGCCGGCGCTCGCGCTCGCGTTCCTCGCGCTCCAGTGCTGCTTTGTCCTCCGTTGCCGGAGGAGTCGAAGCCGGAGTCGCTACAGTTGTCGGAGCCGGGACGGAATTCGGTGCAGATTGCGGTACAGGAGTTTGCGCTGGTATGGCCGGTTTTGATGTCACGGGAGTCGGTGCGGGTTCGGGTTGGACGGCAGCAGGTTCCGGTTCAGGTTGAAGTTCATTCACTTGCTCAGGTGTTGGTTCCGGAACAGGCGACGGCAATGGCTCCGGCGCAGAAACAGTCTGCGGCGTTTCAGCGACAGGTTCAGGTTGTGGGATGGGGGACGGTGGTTGCGGTTGCAGCCAGGGGGGGAGCGGTCCCTGTTCCGCGACGGGAGGTTGCCCCTGTGTCGGTTCCGTGGAAGGGGCAGGTGTCGGTGAGGTCGATGCAGGGGGAGTCGTCGTCAGCCACTGAGGCGCCTCCGGTTCCGGGGTGACTTGTGGGGAGGCGGGTTCGGGGGAGGGTTCAGTCGGTTGCGTCGGGGTTTCCGGTGCAGGAGTCCGTGCGGGAACTTCCTGTTCGCCCTTGAGTCCTCGCTGGAGCCACGAGGGAACGGGCGCTTCCTGCGCTGCGAGCGGGGCGGGTTCAGGAGTGGTGGGGGTGGATGCAACACTCTCTTCCCGTGCCGGTTCCGAACGAATCTGCATCGGGGGCGCCACGTCGATGGTCGCGCCCTTGGCGGGCGTTTTGACGAGGCGTGATTCGGCGTCTTCGAATCGCTTCTGCAGTCCGCCGCCTCCCTTCCGCAGAAACCGGATGATCCACATCAGGAGTGCGCCGAGGATCGTCGAGACGAGGAGCGTGATGACGATGGAAACGAGAAGGCGAAGGAGTGAGCCGAGGCGGGTGCCTCCCGCAGCCGCATCACTCGAAGCGGCGGAAGCCGTTGATGCCGCAGCGGAGCTGGCGGGACGAACGGAAGAAGCTGCAGAGGCAGCGGCGGAAGAGGGAGCGGTGTAGGCCTCGACGCTGACATCTGCGGCGATGTCCAGGATCGTCTCTCCGCTCTGGAGGTTCGTGAGGGTCACGCTGACCGTGTACGTTCCACTCTTCGGGAAGATGTGCGTGGGTTTGGCGAGGAGACTTTCGCTCCCGTCACCGAATACCCAGTGTGTGAGCACCGGGATGCCGGCAAAAGATTCCGGATCCGCGAGGGAGAATTGCAGGCTGCCGTCCTCCAGCGTCGTGACACGCATTCCTCCCTCCACGAGGGATGGGTTTTCCGTTTCCGGTGAAGCCGAAGAGGAGACGGTCTCGACGGCTTGAGCGCGCTGTTCAATGTGCAGGACGAGTGGCTGTTCCGTGCCGTCATTCTTCGTGGCGACGAAGCGCACATTGCGACCAGATGCCATGTTCGAGAACCACACGTGCAGCGGCGTGCGATTCGTCTCGAAGAGCGTGCCCGCCGAGTCGACGACTTCGCTGTTCTCCGTCTGCAGAGTGATTCTTGCGATGCCGGCATTCTCGGGAATGACAGTCAATATCTGTCGGTTGTCAGGAAGGGACACCGTTTCGCCGATGCGCGGAGGATCCGTCGCAACCAGCGCGCCGGGGACCGGCTGTGGAATCGTGCTTCCCGAATCGCTGACGAGCACGTAGATGATATGTCGCTGCATGTCCGCGGATTCCTGCGCGTGGGCGGAAGCGTCGAGCCTGTACATTCCGGACTCCACGGGACGGAAGCGGAACATGCTTGCCCGTCCGGCCAGGACGAACGTCCGGTCCTTGGTGAGGACCCAGGCGAATTGCGTGGCGGGATTGTCGTTCAGTCCCAGGAATTCAACGACGGCCCCCGGAGAAACGGTCACGGTTTCCTCCATCGCCATGTCGGACTGCGCCGAAACGGAGAACGCTCCTCCTGCGAGCAGCGCGCAAGCAAGGAGCATGCAGGATCCGAAAGCGTACGCGGTGCGTGGCAGTCGTGTGCTCATACCTCTGAGAAGATCGTGGAAACGAAGGCGACGATGATCTGAGACAGGAGGATGATGAGCAGACCGATGATGACGTGGATGATCGAGGTTCTGGCTTTCTTCGCCTTCTCCTCCTCGCCCATGGAGATGATGAATCGAATACCGGCGATGATGACGAAGATGATCGCGAGCAGCGTCACGAACTTGAGAGCGGTCTCGATGACGCTCACAATGACGGCGACGAAGTCCGCGTTTTTGACCGGCCCCTTGATTGCCTGGGCCTGCTCCAATCCGCTCTGCAGTCCTTCGCCCTCGAAGACCGTGGCGGATACGTGACAAACCGGACCGAGTGCGACGGCAGCCGAGGAACCGAGGAGAGCAGCCAGGAGGAGCGACGTGAACTGCGTGCGGGAGACCATGGTGCGTATGGTGTATGTGTGCTTCTATGATAGCATAAAACCGCTTTCCGATCTATCCCATGCGACCACGATCTCCTTCCGAATTCCTGGCCAAATCCGGTCTTCCGGCACTCCTCGTCACGGAGCCCGTCAATATCCGCTACCTCTCAGGCGTCAGTGTATCTGTGGGTTCGCTCCTTGCCACTCCCCGTCGTTTCCTCCTCCTCGTGGATGGACGGTACCGGGAGCGTGCGGAGCGCAGTGCCGTTCGCGGGATCAAGGTGTTGGATGTGCAGGAGTCGACGAAATTGCTGCAACAATTCCCGCAGTGCGGGTTCGAAGCTGATCGAGTGACCGTCTCAACAAAGAATGGATGGAAGCGATATTTCCCGCATACAAAATTTGTACAGACGATGGGAATCGTCGAGGGTTTCCGGCGGGCAAAAGACGAGGAAGAACTCCGGCAGATTCGTCGCGCGCATCGCGTCACGCGGGAGATTCTTCGCAGGATCCCCTCCGCGCTCAAAGTCGGAACCACCGAGGAGCAGCTCGCGCGGCGACTGGCGATCTGGGCGCTGGAGCTGGGAGCGGACGGGCTGTCGTTCGACCCCATCGTCGCATTCGGCACGCACACGAGTCATCCGCACCATTCGCCGACGTCGAGGGCGTTGCGCAAGGGGCACCTCGTCCAGATCGATGTGGGGGCGAAGGTACGCGGCTACTGTGCGGACATGAGTCAGGTCTTCTTCACGGCGAAGCCCACGGTCCAGCAGCGCCTCGTGTACGACGTACTCTGCGACGTGCAGAAGCGCGCGATGGCGGCCGCGAAAGCGGGAGTCACGAATCACGCACTCGACCGCCTTGCCCGCGACATGTTCAAGAAGGCCGGGATGGAGCATGCATTTCCGCACGCACTCGGTCACGGGGTCGGTCTGGAAATTCATGAGGGTATCACCCTCTCCGGGAAGAGGGAGAAGATGGCACTTCTCAAGAATGAAGTGATCACGATCGAACCGGGTGTGTACTTCGAAGGAAAGTTTGGGATGAGAGTGGAGGAGATGGTCTACGTTTCGTGAGGAGCGGGACGTCTACTCTTTGAAATGATTTGATAAGTGTGTTGTGATGGCAGAATTGTTTTGTGGCTTGATGGAGCGGAGGAAAGGGGAATGAGGAAGGAGCATGTAAAGCAAACATGACTTCTTGGCTGGCAGAAGCCGAAAAACTCTGCTAAGATGTCTCGAAATGCACACACACATTCAACGAATAGGCGCGGCAATTCTGACAGTTGTTCTCCTTGCTCCTTCATCCGCAATGAGCGCCGCTCCGCATGATCCGGCGGGGACAAAATCGTATGAGCAGGACTTCGTCATCACGGCGTACTACTCGCCTCTGCCGAATCAGAGTGCGTACGTGACCGGGAGTTACGAGTCGGACGTCGTCCTCAATGGGGGAGGGATTCAGGGTGCGAGCGGGATCGCCGTACACCCCGGAATGATCGCCGCTCCGAAGAGCTTTCCGTTCGGAACCCGCGTGCTCCTCCCGGAGATCGGAACCGTGACGGTGGAAGACCGCGGTGGGGCGATCATTGATCTCGAGAATGGGAAAGTGCGTTTGGATGTCTGGGCCGGAGAGGGGGAGGAAGGTCTGGCGCGTGCACTTCGTTTCGGCGTTCAACGCGTGCGCGGAAGAGTCTATCCGGTCGGAACATCACAACCTCAGGAATCGCTCGTGCTCGAATCCTTCCCGGCGCCCCTCACCATGCTTGCGGACTACATTACGTCCGGTGACGACCTCATCGGACTGGATGCGAAGAGAGGGGAGAAGAGCATCGGGACGTTGCTCCTCCAGCGCCGTCTCGCGGAGCTCGGCTATTTCAAAGCGGAAGCGACAGGGCTCTTCGGGCAGCAGACAGAGGAGAGCCTCGGTAGTTTCCTCCATGATGCCGGTCTGGATGCGCCGTCCTCTGAGCTCACGCGCACGTCCGCAGCGTACATCGTTGCCGCCGCAACCGTGACGGATGATCAGTTCCCGGTTGGCGGAAACGTCTCGAAGGACAGCGAGCCATCGCTCATCCGTGATGCGCAGCGAACGCTCCGGTATTTGGGGTACTACCGCGGGAGGACGAACGGAAAGTACAATGCGACGCTGCGGGACGCGATCATTCGATTCCAGCAACAGCAGGGCATCGTCGCTTCCGCCGAGGAGAGCGGTGCCGGCATCGGTGGTCCGAAGACGCGATCGGCGATGTCGCTCCTCTGGAAGCGCCGGGCGATCGAGCGTCGCGCACAGCATCTGCTCGTCCTCGCGCGGATCCGGGATACGATGCGTGAGAAGGGATACGCACTCAGCGCGTGTCTCAAGAAAGGTGACACTGGAGCACAGGTTCAGCTGCTTCAGCGCCTGCTCGCGGAGCGCGGGTACCTCGGTGCTGACCGACAGACAGGAACCTTCGGAGCGGAAACGCATGCCGCTGTGGTCCGCTACCAGCTTGCAACGAAACTCATCAGGAGTTCGAAGGATGCCGCCGCGGGATATGTGGGCCCGGGGACACGGCAGGCGTTGCAGCGTGACGTGAGTCAGAAGCTCTACGAGCTGGTGCGAAGTGAGGGGTGGCAAGCCCTCTGAGAGCGAGTGAACGTTCGGGCGCTTGTCCGGCGAAGTCGGATTGACAGGAAGCCCTGATCGCAGTGCTGACCCTTGCGCGGGAGACGCGGGCGCACACAATCGTTCCATGCGTCGTACGCTCTCCGTCGCTCTTCTCATCGTGTCGTTCCTGCAGTGTGGCAGTGCGGTTTCCGCCGGCACGTCGGTCGCGACCGACGGTGCCGCCGCTCCCGCCATCACGCGGCGGGATGGATTCCTCCGGATCTGGGCGAGCATCCAGCGTCCTTCGAATGACACGCGGGAAGTGTCGTACGCGGATGTTCCAGAGGAGAGTGAGGGATACCTGGATATTACGTACGCCAAGTATCGTGGCATTCTTGACGACACCGAAACGTTCCGCCCCGACGATCCGCTCCTGCTTTCGGACGGACTCCTGTGGCTCTTTCGGACCCGCAGCGTGGCGGACATCGATGATCTGACGACGGAGTCGCTTCCCGCCCTGCTCGAGCGCTACGGCATCGCGAAACTCGAGGGGCACGAGGGGAAGGAGCTGACGGAGGAAGAGCTCCTCACTCTCATGCGAAATCTCGATGAGTCGCTTGCGTCCGAAGAGCACGAAATCAGCCTGTACGGGGAAAAATTTCATGGGAAGGGAACCGCATTCGGCGAGACGTTTGACATGAATGCGCTCACGGCGGCGCACCGGACATTCCCGTGGAACACGCTCGTTCGTGTCACCAATGTCGACAACGGCAAGAGCGTGACGGTTCGTATCAATGATCGTGGGCCGTACGTGGAGGGTCGCGACATGGATCTGAGTGTGGCGGCATTCACGACCATTGCCGCACGCGAGAAGGGCGTTATCCACGCCACGTTTCAGCGACTTGGGGATGCGGCGATCGTGGGGCCGTGTGTGAACGCGGCAACGTACCAAACCCGCATCGGGAAGGAACTCAGGTTGAGTCCCGGTGTGCCGCACTATTTGCAGGGCGGCGCTGCGCTCAATCTCCATGCGCCGCAGCCGTTCGTCGTGCGCTCCGTCCGCTACCCGGATGGCAACGAGACGCGCATTCTCGATTGGGTGCTCCCCGGAGAGAACTACCGTTTCATGCCCGCCCTCTCCGGCACGTACACGTTCCTCATCGGGACGCCAGCGGGAAGGCAGCGGGAGATGGAGATGAACGTTGTCGAGTGCTCGTCTTGAAGGCAGGAAGGGCAGGAACGTAAGGAGGGGCAGGGACGACCCAAAATACTTTCCTGCCTTTCCTGTCATTCCTCATATTCCTGCCTTCATATAGCATCATCTTTTGGTCTGTCTCACCTCATGAAATTCTGCTATAATTACATGATTTCTTTATCCTAAGAACCTGGAATGGTTTCCATACTGAGAATCCTCATCTGGCCGATCATCTGGGTCTGCGTCTGGGCAGGAACCAAGGTCTTTTTGCACCTCAATCTTCTCTGGATTGTCTGGGATTGGTGGATCGCGAGTCCGGTCGACAGCACGCTCGCCATCGTCACGGCGTACTTCCTGTGGGTGTGGCTCAAGTACTCGGTGCGATTCTTCTACGCGTGGTGGATGGGACATCATCTCGTGAGTCTGAAAGTCCTCCTCCCGCGCACGGACAGCAAGATCGATCAGGAGAAACGGACAGAGAAGGACTTCAAGGAGAAAGTCGCGGTGATGGAGCAGCTCTACCGCGCGCTCTGGGAGGTGCGCAGTCTCACATTCTGGCAGTACTTGCACTTCTGGATTTTCCGCTTTGCGACGATCAGCTTCGAACTTTTTGTGGAGCGGGGGGAGCTGACGTTCTACGTTCTCACGAGTCCGAGTCTCGTGTCCATCGTCGAGAAGCAGATTACGGCCTTCTACTCCGATGCGGAGGTATCACTGCAGAAGACGCCGGAGCTCAGACGTCCGGGGTGCAAGATCGTGGGGTACAACATGCTCACGAAGAAGAAGTACATCTACCCGATTCGTTTCTACGAGGAGATGCAGGACGATCCCCTCAATGATGTCGCGAACGTCGTCTCCAAGCTCGAACCCGATGAGATGGCGGCGGTGCAGGTGGTGATCACGCCGACGTTTTCGGACAAGTGGGCCAGGGATGTGAAGCAGTACGCGAGCACGAAGTTTAAGGGGAAGGAGGATTCCTGGCTGGCACACATTCCCATCCTCTCGGCGTTCATCCGGTTCTTCTGGGGTGTTTCGAGCAGCGTAAGCGGCACGTCCGCGCCGGGCGCATCACACGGCGACAGCTTCGTTCGCATGATTCAGCCAGAGGAAGAGCTCTACAAGCGCATGGGGCAGAAGGCGGGCATGAGCGGCTTCCACACGAGCGTACGCATCCTCTCGTCGGCCAAGACGTGGAAGCGGGCGCTCGACATCACGAACAACGTGCAGGTCGCGTTCAACGTCTACAAGGATTTGTACGGCAACTGGTTCATGAACCGTCGCATCTTCTTCGATTTCTTCCCGCTCTTCCTCAATGCGCCGATCATGCATTGGTTGTGGAAGAACCGCATCAACGGTTTCTACCACAAGAGGGACCTCTTCGTGGAGAAGGAGCTCGCGAGTCTCTATCACTTCCCGGACAGCCGCTACAACAAGATGCCGAACATCCAGTGGATCAGCTACAAGGTGCTCCCGCCGCCCCCGAACATCCCGAAGGAGGGCATCCTCATCGGCATCAATCGGCACCGGGCCGCCGAGACGCCCATTCACTTCCTCGACACCGACCGCACCCGTCACCAGTACATCATCGGAAAGTCCGGTTGTGGAAAGTCCGCGCTCCTCAATTTCCAGGCGCGACAGGATGTGGCGGCAGGTGCAGGGTTGTGCGTGGTTGATCCGCACGGCGACCTTATCGAGGACGTGCTGGCACACGTGCCCAAGGAGCGGGCGAAGGACGTGGTCCTCTTCGATCCGGCGGATATCGAGCGTCCGATGGGACTGAACCTGCTCGAGGCGAAATCTGACGAAGAGAAGGATCGCGCGGCGCTAGACGCCATGGAGATTTTCATCAAGCTCTTCGGCAACGAGATCTTCGGACCGCGCATCCAGCACTACTTCCGCAACGCCTGTCTCACGCTGATGGACGATGAGGAGGAGGGGGCGACACTCATCGACGTCCCGCGCATGTTCGTGGATGACGAATTCCAGCACTACAAGGTGAGCAAGTGCAAGAACGTGGTGGTGCGCAGCTTCTGGGAGCATGAGATCGCCAAGACCGGTGCACGCGAGAAAGAGGAGATGATCCCGTACTTCTCGGCAAAGTTCGGCCCCTTCGTGACGAATGCGACGATCCGCAACATCATCGGACAGCCGAAGAGCGCTTTCAACATCCGGGAGATCATGGATTCCGGCAAAATCCTCCTCGTGAACCTCTCCAAAGGAAAGATCGGGGATGTGAACGCGCAGCTCCTGGGGCTCATCTTCGTGAACAAGGTGAACATGGCCGCGCTTGCCCGCGCAGACGTCCCGCAGGACCAGCGACGCCGCTTCTACCTGTACGTCGACGAGTTCCAGAACTTCGTCACCGACGCCTTCGCGACGATCCTCTCCGAGGCGCGCAAGTACGAACTCGGCCTCATCATGGCGCACCAGTACATCGGGCAGCTCGTGGGGAAGACGGCTGCCTACGATCAGGCCAGTACGAAGATGCGCGACGCCGTCTTCGGCAACGTGGGTACCATCATGAGCTTCAAGATCGGCGCGGAAGATGCGGAGTACATGGCGAAGGAAATGGCGCCTGTGCTGAGTGAGCAGGACGTCATCGGCATCCCGAACTTCCACTGCTACGTGAAGCTCAACATCAACAACACGACATCACGTCCCTTTTCCATGGCGACGATCTACGACGAGTCACAACGCAATCCGAAGCTGTCCGCGCTCATCAAGGAGTACAGCAGGATGAAGTATGGACGGAAGAAAGTGTTCGTCAATCAGGAGATCGAGGACAGGATCGGGATAACGCATTGATGGAAGAAGAAGCCAAAATCTGCTATACTATTCAGAACACAAATCACACATGATTGCCTCCTCAAAGAACTCGGCGGAACAGCACGATCAGAAGCCTGACCGGCTCGATGAGATTCTCGATACGTGGGCACACATTGACCGGCTGCGTGCGCAGAAGAAGCCTGAAGCGAACGCTGAGGCTGATCAATTGGAACGTCAGGCCCGTCGAACCTTCACGAGAGAGGATGAAAATATGTATGGGAATTATAATGCGCAACGGCGGGTGCATGATCGCTTGCGACAGACACATGCTATGACGCACAGCGGTATCTCCCGAGTCGGCGGGGCTCTCCTGAACGTGTACGAAGCCGCTCCCGATCCGATTGGAAGGACCGTTCGAAGTACGGGGGAACTCATCGGGCGCACCGTGGGAGGAGCGGCGATGGGGCTGACGAAGGGCCTTTGGCGTTCCGCATTTCCGGCGAAGCTTCCGAAGGGGAAGAAGTGAAGAGCGGCGGCATCTGGCGGCTTGGTGGTGAATCATCTATGATTTGATCATGGTCTCATTCAGCCAAGCAAAAGACATGTTCCGCCTCCAGAAGGAGGCCAAACGCGTGAAGAAAGAGCTGCGCTCCATTCATGTGGAAGCTGAGGCCTCCGGCGTGCAGGTGGTCGTCACCGCCGAGATGGAAGTGGTGTCGGTCAAGATCGGTCCGGACGTTCCGCGCGAGAAGATTCCCGCTCTCCTCCTCGATGCGCTCAATCGCGCGATGAAGAAGGCGCAGGTGATCTCCGCGGAGAGGATGCAGGGGATCATGGGGGAGATGGGCCTGCCGACGGCAGAATGAGCAACTGATAGTTGAGAATGGAGATCGGGGAATTATCAATTATCAATTATCCATTATCCATTTACCATGCCGGGTATATGAAGCTCCTCCGTACCATCGTCATCGTTCTCGTCGTGATCCTGCTTTCTACGTTCGTCTGGTATCGCCATGCACTCACGCCCGTTGACGTCCAGGATACCGTCCGTGTCATCGTAGAGATCCCGCAGGGTTTGTCCGTCACATCCATCGCGAAACTACTCCATGAGAGAGGTCTCATCCGTTCCCCGAGAGCGTTCGCATGGTACGTCCGGTTGCACGGACAGACGGCGGCAATGAGAGCGGGGAGCATCGTGTTGCAGAAGTCTCTATCCGCGCAGGAGATCGTCACGAACCTCTCGGTCGGTCACGGAACGGAGGCGACCGTGACGATTCCGGAGGGGTACTCCGTGAAGGATATCGATGCGCTCCTCGCCGCGAAGGGCATCACGCAGCCGGGAGAGATCGCCGACTGTTCGCGATCCTGCGATTTCTCCTCCTTTGAGTTCCTTCCGGACTTCAAGGAGGGGAGTACTCCGGCAGGCGGCAAGCTCGAGGGGTACCTCTTTCCGGATACTTATTTCATCCTGAAGGAGGAATTCATCCCGAAATTCTTCCTCGAGCGGTTGCTAGGCACGTTCCGCTCGCGCGTCGTTTCGGGCCTCACGAAGGACATCGCGGCGTCCGGCAGGAGCCTTTCCCAGATCGTCACCATGGCGTCACTCGTGGAGAAGGAGACGAGGACCGATGCGGAGCGTCCGGTTGTTGCGGGAATTCTCTGGAAACGTCTCGATGCAGGAATGTACCTGGGGGTGGATGCGGCGCTCCTCTACGGCTTGGACAAGGCGAATTCCCTCACGAAGAGCGATCTGGAGAGCGATTCCGCGTACAACCTGCGTTCGCGGAAGGGCCTCCCGCCGAGCGCCATCGGGAATCCTGGATTGGAGAGTATCGAAGCAGCGCTTCACCCGAAGGCGTCTCCCTACATGTACTACCTCCATGACAAGAATGGTGTCATCCACTATGCGGTAACGAATGATGAGCATAATGCGAATAGAGCCAAGTACTTGCCGTGATCCCGATTGTGAGGGCACGAACGAAGGGCAGAAAGGAAAGGAAGGGCAGCAATGCATCGCCTTATCTTTCATTTCTTCCTTTTCTGCCCTCTCCCCGTTCCTGAAGATTGGAGAAACAGGCCAAAACCTGCTATAATACTTCGATGCGTTCCCTCCTTCTCCTCGCACTCGTCGGCTATGCGTTCCTCGCGTTCCGCATGCCGGTGAATGCCGAAACGGCCGGAGAATCTGTGTCTGCTGCGTCACGACAGGATGTGCGAACAGTTCTTCATCTGGTGGAGCGCGCGTCGATACTGGGGGCGGAGGAGGAATGCGGGATACTCTCACCGCTTCCGCTCTACGAACATTCTCCGTCCGCCGATGACTGGACGTCATTCTGTAGCGCAATGGTCAAGCGCGAGCCGGAGCGATGCGCGGCGATTTCCGGTACGATCATTCCCGACCTCCACGCGTTCTGTTCTTCCATTTTCTCCTGAGTTTATGCCACACAGTCAGAAGCTGAAATTCGGTGTCATGGGATCCGCCAGCGGACCGCAGATCGAGGTGATCACGGCGCGCGACAAGTCGCGGGAGTTGGGACGCGAGATCGCGAGGCGCGGACACATCCTCATCAACGGCGCATGCCCGGGATTGCCGAACGATGCGCTGGAAGGTGCGCAGGAAGCAGGCGGTTTCACCATCGGCATTTCGCCGGCGTTCTCGGAGTACCAGCACGTCAACGAGTACCAGTCTCCGCACGCACATGATCTCATCCTCTACACGGGCATGGGCTTCATGGAGCGCGACGTCATCAACATTCGCTCAGTCGACGCCATCGTCATCCTTGCAGGAGGCGTCGGCACGCTCAACGAGTTCACCATTGCGTACGACGAAGGCCGTCCCATCGGGGTCCTCACGGGGACGGGCGGGATCTCGGATCACATCGAGCACATCGTGGTGGAGCTCTGTCGTCGCGAGATGCCCCCGAACCTCGTGATGGATGACGATCCGAAGAGGCTCATCGAGAAGCTCGAAGTCGTCGTCAAAGCATTCCCGCTTCCCGTGCAGGAGGACTGGCGCGTGCGGCACCTGCGGAAGGGGAAAGGATAAGCGTGGAAGTTATTCGGTAATCCGGTCTCCCGGCCCCTTCGTGATCCACCGAACCGGTGTTCCTTCCAGCCCGAAGGTTTCGCGCAGGCGGTTATCGAGGTACCGCAGCTGGCTCACGCGCACCTGCTTGGGATTCTTCACGAAGAGGATGAACGTGGGAGGGATGTCTTTGGATTGTGTGATGTGCTTCGCGGTCGCGAGTGCGCCCATCGGTTTGCCCATGAGCTGCTCCTGCATCCACTCGTGGAGCTCCTTGATGGGGAAGCGCCGCTGGCGGTTGCGGTGCACCATGGAGATGAGGTCGAAGAGTTTCGGCAGGTGCTCCCTCGTCACCGCGGACGTCGTGAGGACGGGGGCGTAGCGGCAGAAGGGGAACGCGTAGGCCACTTCCTCCTTCTTCTGTTCGCGTTGCTCCGTGGAGAGGAGATCGAACTTGTTCAGGAGGAGGATGAGACCCTTTCCCTCGTCGATCGCGAGCCCTGCGATGTGCTTGTCCTGCTTCGAGCAGACCTCCGTCGCGTCCAGCACGAGCACGGCGACGTCCGCCTCCTCCAGGACGAGGATCGTGCGCATGTACGCTTCATGTTCCAGATCCTCTTCCACTCTGGCTTGTTTGCGCAGTCCTGCCGTATCGATGAAGAGGTAGTCGCGATCTTTGCTGCGGATGATCGTGTCCGTGGAATCGCGTGTCGTTCCGGGGATATCGGACACGAGCCGGGGGGAGACTTCGCGCTGCGTGTCGGACATGAGTGCGTTCACGATGGAACTCTTGCCAACGTTCGGTTTCCCGATGACAGCGACGCGTGGGATCTCGGACGGTTCCTGCGTGGGAGATTCCACTCCGAAGTGCAGCTTCTTCAGTTCACGGGTGATCGCTTCGCGCACGTCTCTCGTCCCGATGTTGGAGATGGCGCTGATGGGGATGATGTCGTCATGCAGACCGAGTTCGGCGAAGATTCCTTCCGCCTCCTCCGACAAATTCTGATTGTCGCACTTCGTCGCGACGAGGAGCACGGGGACGTGTCGCCGTCGGGATGTGCGGAGCGTCTGCACGATCTCATGGTCACTCTTCGTCAATTCCTCCCGCGCGTTCACCGTGAAGATGATCAGGTCCGCGTACCGGAGCGCCAGGAGCGACTGTTCGTGGACGTCTTCCTCGAATTCCTTGTCCCGTGTCCCGCCCCCCATACCGCCGGTGTCCAGCAGGAGGTAGGGGATCTCCGCCTCGTTCACTTTTCGGGCGATGTGGTCGCGGGTCGTCCCCGGCACATCACTCACGATGGCGACTCTGCGCTTGAGCAAACTGTTGAAGAGGGTGGACTTGCCCGTATTTGGTCTCCCGATGATTGCTACAGTAGGAAGTTTTGGCATGGTTCAGTGTGGCTTGCCCTGAGCGACCCCGAGCGAAGCGAGGGGGAGTCGAAGGGCGACGGTGGGAAGCTTTGGCATGCGAAAAGTACGTCCATTGTCCTTGGGAATGAGGAGACTGTCGAGGGGGCCGTCAGGTATTCTCGATCCTCATGAGTTCCTGCACGGGGAGTCCCGACGTTGTTTCCTCGTGCTCGAGATGATGGCTCATGACGTAGGCATCGTACGGTGGCCATTCGAAGTAGTCGTTGAGCTTGTTCACGACGCGGAAGCCGCACGATCGAAAAAAGATCATGCCGGGGAAATTGCCGTCGCTGATTTCCAGGATGATGCGGGACTTCCGCTGTGTTCGAAGTGTGCTGAGGAGGTAGGCCACCATCTGGCTTCCCACGCCCAGCCGACGGTATATGGGGCGTACTGCGAGACTGAGCAGGTGGGTCAAGTGCTTGGGCTGATCGTTGAAGATCATATGCCCGATGTTCCTCTCTCCGTATTCAGCCACTATGAGCGTATGTTTCCTGTTCTGATGGGCTATGAATTCATGTTTCGGTTTGGGAACGGCGAAGCTGTCGCGTTCCGTTTCCAGCGTCTCGTTCAGATCACTATAGATCATATTGCGAATGAACACCCGAATGGATTCCTGCTGATGATTGATCGTGTCCAATGCCGCGAGCGGAGGCGCGCGGTCAATGGAGGGTGTTCGTCCTGCCAGATGCAATGCGGCGTTGAGCTCTTCTGCGAGCCTCTCGACCTGGTACAGGGAGGGAGCAGATTCCATGCGATGAAGATGTGCAATGATGCCGGGACAGGCTCCGAGGAAGAGTTGCCGGAAGTGTTGCTTGGCCTGCGCCGCATATGCGCGAAGTGTTTTCATTTGTCGGGAAATATTGTCGGAGCAGGCGGTTGGGTCCCACAAAGCGGATTCGTTTGCTTCCGCGAGACGCAGGTGGGTTCTGTCGATGTTTGCGCATTGCCTGAATATTGAAGTAAGGCACTGCCCGAGCGGCTTCGAGGCGTAGCGCAAACCCGCCGGTTCGAGGTTCGGCAGTTCAGGGTTCCCCTCCGGAATGGAGTCTGCACGGCCGCGATTGAGTTCGCCCTGTCCCATGGCCGCACATAGTCTGCTTCCGGGCCAGTCTTCGCAACGGGCCTGTTCCGTCTCCCTCGAAAGCGGTGGAGCGGTGCGGCAAATCAGGCTAGGATATGCCCATGCCAAAGAACTACGATCCCCGTGCCGTGGAGGCCAAGTGGCGAAAGCTTTGGGAGGACGAGAAGATCTACGAGGCCGACCTGAAGAAGGCGAACGATCCCTACTATGGCCTCGTCATGTTCCCGTACCCGAGCGGTGACAAGCTGCACGTCGGTCACTGGTACAACTTCGCCCCAGCGGACAGTTTCTTCCGCTTCACTCGGATGCAGGGGAAGGATGTCTTCACGCCCATGGGCTTCGACGCCTTCGGCCTCCCCGCGGAGAACTACGCCATCAAGACCGGCATCCATCCGGACGCGTCCACGAAGAAGAACGTCCAGACGATGATTGAGCAGCTGCACCGGATGGGCTGCATGTACGACTGGGCGAAGATGGTGAATACCTCGACGCCTGAGTATTATCGCTGGACGCAGTGGCTCTTCCTGCAGATGTTCAGGAACGGACTGGCGTACAAAAAGCAGGGGATGGTGAACTGGTGCCCGAGTTGCCAGACGGTGTTGGCCAATGAACAGGTGAAGGAGGGCACGTGTGAGCGCTGCGGCACCGAGGTCATCCAGAAGCCGCTCGAACAGTGGTTCTGGAAGATCACGAACTACTGCGAGCGTCTACTCTCCGGACTCAAAGATCTTGCATGGCCGGAGAAGACGAAGCTGATGCAAAGGAATTGGATCGGTAAAAGCGTTGGATGTGATGTTTCTTGGAAGGTTGAGGGCAGCGATGTTGTGCTGGATACGTTCACTACCACCGTGGACACGATCTTCGGCGTTACATTCGTTGTGATCTCTCCGGAGCATCCTGAGCTTCTGAAGATCACATCGAAGGCGCATCGAAAGGAGGTGGAAAAATACATTGGAGCGGCCAGTAAGAAAACGGAGCTCGACCGAGTTGCGGAAACGAAGGACAAATCAGGCGTCTTCACGGGGTCGTTTGTCCTGCATCCCTTTACGGGAGCGAAGGTTCCTCTTTGGGTCGCGGATTACGTGTTAATGAATTACGGAACGGGCGTCGTCATGGGTGTTCCTGCACACGATCAGAGAGACAAAGATTTTGCGGAAAAGTATTCTCTTCCTATTATTCAAAGCATTCGATCAGAGGCAGGTGAGAGCTTCGTGTATGATGACGTCGATAAGTACCACGTAAAAGGAACCATCGTGGAATCAGGTCCATTTACGGGTATGCAAATTCTCGAAGGTCGAAAGGTTATTATTGGAGAATTGGAAAAGAGGGGACTTGGAAAACCTAGAATAGTCTTCCGCCTGCGCGACTGGCTTGTCTCGCGCCAGCGCTACTGGGGCGCGCCGATACCGGTTGTCTACGATCCGGAAGGGAAGCCTCATCCTGTTCCCGAGGAGCATCTGCCGTGGCTGCTTCCGACGGACGTGGAATTCAAGCCCACGGGCAAGTCACCGCTCACCGAATCGAAGGAATTCGTGGCACGCACGGAGAAGATCTTTGGGAAAGGCTGGCGGCCGGAGTACGACACCATGGATACGTTCGTCTGTTCCAGCTTCTACGAATTGCGCTACCTGATGGAAGGCGATCCGAAGACGTTCATTGATCAGAAGTTCGAGAAGAAGTGGATGCCCGTCTCGATGTACATCGGCGGTCCGGAGCATGCGACGATGCATTTGATCTACGCGCGGTTCGTCATGATGGCATTGAAGGATTTTGGCTTCGTGTCACACGAAGAGCCGTTCAAAAGTTTAGTTCACCAAGGGTTGATCACGCACAAGGGGGCGAAGATGAGCAAAAGCAAAGGAAACGTGGTGAGCCCGGATGCGTTCGTGGACCGCTACGGCGCGGACGTGTTCCGCATGTACCTCATGTTCATGGGGCCGTTCTCGGACGGAGGCGACTGGAGCGACCTCGGGATCAAGGGCATCGACCGCTTCGTCCAGCGTGCGTGGGATGTCCTCACGACGCAGGTGTCGAAGGACGCGAAGGAGGACAAGGAATTCCAGTCGCTCCTGCATCGGACGATCAAGCGCGTCACGGATTCCATCTCCAGCTTTCACTTCAATACGGCGTTGAGTGCGCTCATGGAATTCCTCAATGCCGCCGAGGCGTTGCCGGCGGTTTCGCCGGATACCGCGAAGACGTTCACGCTGCTCCTCGCCCCGCTCGCTCCGCACCTCACGGAGGAATTGTGGGAACAGCTCGGCGGGAAAGATTTCGTGATCAATCAGACCTGGCCCTCCTATGATAAGAACCTTCTGCAGTCGGCATCGATGACGATTGCGGTGCAGGTGAATGGCAAACTGCGCGGGACGATCCGCGTCCCATCCGACATGCCCGATGCCGAGGTCATCGCCGCAGCGCGAGAGGAGGAGAACGTGAAGAAGTTCCTTACCACAGCGCCGAAGAAGGAGCTGTACGTGAAGGGGAGGCTCGTAAGCTTTGTGGTGTGAATAATTGACATTCAGCATTAAAAATGCTGTATTATCAACAATGTCGAATCCTGAACTTTTTCTTGGCAGAGAGTTGTACGTTGGCCGCCCTGTCCGCAACGCGCGCATCTCGTTGTGTCAGGCGAGAAACGGACCATACCACCGTCAGCTCAATACACTCGGCGGCGCCACGAATGCATTGGATGTCGCTGTCCCGTATCGCACAGAAGTTCTTGCGGTGGATGAAGGAGTTGTCGAGTACGTAGATACAACGCACGTTGCATACAGCGAACGGATGGATTTGAGTCCACAGCAGCTCCAATGGGTCATGGGCAGGACGAATTTTATTGTGATTGAGCATGCGGGGAATCTTCGTAGTGTGTATGCACATCTTCTCCAGGGAAGCGGATGTGTGGAGGTCGATCAATACGTTCAAGAAGGACAGGTGATCGCACTGTCAGGACCGAGCGGGTGGGTGGGCGATATTCCAAACGTTCACGTCGAGCTTGTACGTGAATGCGAACGCAATACTGAGGTTGGCATCGTTCGTGTAAACCAGTCCGTTCCATTTCAAATCGACGGATACCATGGTCCCTACGATCATGAGGAACTCATGGCAGAGTATGCGCTTCTCATTGGTGAGACTCGCCGTTCGCTTCAGGAGCGCTTTCGCGTATCCTGAGGGCGATGAATCACCCCTTCGACCGTTACGCCGCCTTCACCGATGTCGCCGCCCTCAAGGAAGCGAGCGGCAAACCGTTGCGCAAGAGCAAGCGCGTGAATCTGCTGAAGAGTTCGGTGGAGAAGTTCACGACATGGGCGAAGGAGAAGGAATGGATCCTCGAGCCTGTGCCATGGTGTTCCGAGGGCTTCTACATCGACCGTGAAGATCGCGAAGTCGCGCTCGGAAAGGATCTGCTCCACCTCCTCGGTCACACTTACATGCAGGAGGCGGCGAGCATGATGCCAGTCGCGCTCCTGGATCCACAGCCGGGTGAAATTATCCTCGATATGAGTGCGGCACCGGGGAGCAAGACGACGCAGATCGCCGGGAGGATGCAGGGGAGGGGAGTGATCGTCGCCAACGATGTGCAGGAGAAACGTCTGTGGACGCTGAAGTCGTCGCTTCACCGGTCCGGCGTGACGAACGTGATCGTGACGAAGAAAGTCGGCCAGTGGTTCATGCGTCACATGACGGAGCGATTCGACCGTGTCCTCTGTGATGCGCCGTGCACCGCACAGGGGACGTCACGCAAAGATTCCGATGCGTTGCTTTACAGTTCCGATGAGAACGTAGGCAAGATGGCACGGCTCCAGCGTGAGCTCCTCGAGGCCGCGGTGCATGCGGCGAAGGTGGGAGGCGTGATCGTCTACTCCACATGTACGCTCACACCGGAGGAGAACGAGGGGGTCGTCGGTTCGATTATGAGCAAATTTTCTGATCAGCTGGAGCCGCATCCACTAGGGCTCAATTTGAGAGCGGCACTGGAAACCGGCATCAAGGATTCCCGCATCGTTTCGACGGCCGTCGGTGTTCCGCATGCGACGTCTGTACGCCTCTGGCCGCATACGTTCGATACGGAGGGATTCTTCGTCTCCGTGATGCGCAAGAAGGCGCCCACGCGCGATGTCGAACGGCAGGACTGGATTCGGTTGCAGGAAGAACGTCTCCCGACGAGACGTCAGAAGGAGGTTGAGGAAACGATTGCGGAGATGTACGGCTCGACTCTCCTGTTGGATGGGGAGAAGATTTTTGAGCGCGGCTCGCAACTCATTCTCACGAATGAGGAGACGGGATCATTCGGGTTGCCGGTGTCCGATTACTCTCTCGGACTTCCGATCGCCCGCCGGCTTGAGGATCACCGGATCCGGCTCGACCATGATCTCGCGACCCTCCGCGGTCACCTGGCGACGAAGAGCACGATGGATCTCGATGAGGCTGCCTTGGATCTCCTCCTCGATGGCAAAGATGCGAGCGCCGATCCCGCACTCCGCGGCGATATGATTTTGCGGTATCGCGGGCTCAGCGTCGGGTTGAGTTTGGCGAAGGAGGGGAAACTGTGGAACAGATTGCCGAGGTGGATCGTCCTCAAATCTTGAGATATGGCTTTGGGCCGCTCCCGACGAATCGAGAGCGGCCCGTTGCCGTGGTGATGCGGAGCGTCACTTCGGATTGCGTTCCCAGACGGATCGCTGTGCTTTGTGGAAGCCGCAGTCCTCAAGGGCACAACGGACTGCGGCTTCGGTGTCGCAGTTGCAGATGAGGAGCTTCCTCTTGTTGTTCTCCGTTATTGTGTGCAGCAGGTTATTGATGACGGATTGCATCTCGCTGCAGTGCAGACTGGGCAGCATCACGAAGTGCAGGATGATGACTGCATGGTCATCCTCGTACGTGATGGCGGCGCCCAACGGACGCTCGCGCAACGCCCTCTCGGCCGCATCGTACTCGGCTTTCCTCCCCCAGTAATCCCGCTGCGGCATCTTCGCGTTGAGCCAGCGGAAATATGCCGCATCTTCAATCCACTGTTGTGGGACGGTCATGAGTTTCGTGTAGTACACATGAAACCCACGCGGAAGCGATGTCATGCAAGCCTGAATGAGTTGGTACACACTCGCGACAGCGCCTCCTGACATCGGACGGCAATACAGATCGAGCGACATGGCAGACTCCTTCCCCCACGGCATTCCGTTTCTCCCGCATTCCGCGGGGAAGAACACGCCGTGGAAAAACGTGGAAAATGATGATGGCGGCATCGACCGCCGTGAAACGCTTCGAAAAACGGAGTGGATGGGGGAATGGTGATGTCAAAGAACAGACGAAAGGGGGAAGTATATGCTTTGCTGTGTCGTTCGCAATGGTGCCTCCATAGCTGTGTCGGGACAGAGCAGGGAGACTCTGACAATTCAAAATTCTGTCTCTCCAGGTGTTCGCCGATACAATTTCTCCATGAAGCACTTCAACCTTCGACTGTTCCTCATCCTCTTTCTCGCCGGTCTCATCGGCGCGGCGGCTGTCCTTCCCTACACGGTCACGCTGCTCCAGGCAGGAGGAGTCACGTTTTCCGCGCCACTCGGGACCGTCCTTGTGATTCAGTACGTGGAAACGGCCATTCTCCTCCTCATCGCCTTGCTCATAGGCATGCGCCTCTCGACATCCGTCGGTCTCGGATTGCCGTACCTAGAGCCGTTCCTCGCCGGCAAGAAGCCGCCAAAGCATTTCTGGCGGGTGGCCGGATGGGCGGCACTCTCCGGAGTCATCCTGAGCATCGCCATCGTTCTCCTCGATTTCGGCCTCTTCGGCACGTCCATTGGAGAGAGCCTGGCACGTTCCGCCACGCTGCCTTTCTGGCAACGGGCGCTCGCCACGCTCTACGGCGGCATCGACGAAGAGATTCTCATGCGATTCTTCCTCATGACTATCTTCGCGTGGCTGGCTGTACGGTTCCTGAAGAAGAAGAGGAAGAAGTCCGTTGTGATCGGCATGTGGACGGCGATCGTCCTCACGGCAGTACTCTTCGCCGTCGGACACCTTCCATTCTCCTCTCCTGTCGGGAGCCTCTCGTTGCAGGTCTTCCTGCGTGCATTGCTCCTGAACGGTCTCGCGGGCGTCGTCTTTGGTTGGTTCTACTGGAAGAAGGGGTTGGAGCACGCGATGATCGCCCACTTCGCCGCGGATATCATGCTCTTCCTCCTGTTGCCGCTGTACGCGTCGATGGTGCTGGTGGGGTGAGAGGAACGCCATCGCGTCTTGACCCAGGAGAGGTATACTCCCACTCCCATGGACGCTGCACAGGAGATCAAGAATCGGCTGCCGATCGAGGAACTCGTCGCGAGTTATTGCGCACTGCAGAAGAAAGGACGCAATTTCGTTGCACTCTGTCCTTTCCACAATGATTCCCATCCGAGCCTCCTCGTGTCGCCCGACAAGGGGATTGCGTACTGCTTCGCGTGTCAGAGCGGAGGCGATATTTTCAGTTTTTACCAGAAGATCGAGAGTGTGGATTTCCCGCAGGCGCTCCGTGATCTCGGCGAGCGGACGGGCGTGAAGGTGGAAGATACGCCGAAGCATGCGATCAAGAAGGATGAGAAGGATCGCCTCCGCGACTGCCTGAGCTCAGCACTTCTCTTCTTCCGCGACCAGCTGCAGTCGTCGGACAAGGCGAAGTCTTACCTCAAGGAGCGGGACGTTCCCGCAGAGCAGATCGCGGAGTTCGAGTTGGGTTTTGCGCCCGACTCCTTCTCGGAAACCTACGAGCACCTCCTGAAGAAAGGGTTTTCGCGTCGTGAGATTCTTCAGGCGGGGCTCGGCGTGCAGAAGGAGCTGCATGAGGAGCGGATTTACGACCGGTTCAGGAATCGCCTGATGTTCCCGATTCGCGACACACAGGGGAACTTGGCCGGATTCGGGGGCAGAACGCTGGGGGAGGACGACGCCAAGTACGTCAATTCCTCGGAAGGTGTCCTCTACCACAAGTCCGAGATTCTCTACGGCCTGCATGCCGCGCGTGATGCCGTGCGCGCGAAGAAGAATGTGCTCATCGTCGAGGGGTACTTCGACCTGCTCGCCTGTCACAGAGTGGGCGTGAAGCACGTCGTGGCCACGAGCGGCACCGCGCTCACGGAACAGCATGTGAAGCTCCTGAAGCGACACGTCGAGACCGTGGATCTCTGCCTCGATGCGGACCGTGCCGGGCAGGAGGCGGCGGAGCGGGCGTTCCTCCTCCTCTCGGCGCAGGGGCTGGCCGTTCGTACTATCGTGCTGCCGAAGAAGGATGCGAGCGAGCTCCTGACTTCCGAGCCGGGATTGCTCACGCAGCTCCTCACGGACGGCGGCGTCCCGTATTTGGATGCCGTACTCGATCGCATCCGGAGCGAGAAGATCGCCGATCCCTCTGTGCGGCGTGAGATCCTGAAGCGGCTCATTCCGCTCCTCGCCGTCCTCCCCTTCGCTGTGGAGCGGAAGGATTACACGGCGAAAGCAGCTGCCGCTCTGGGCACCACCGAGACTGCACTGGAAGAAGATCTGGAACGTTCACGGCACGAAACATCCGGGAGGATTTCCGTCCGCACGCCCGTGGAGGCTGCCGTTGCCGATCCCTCGAAGGAATTCTCAAAAACGGAGATCGCGCTCGGACTCTTCTTCCTCTACCCGCGTCTCCGGGATCCGCTCTTGACCGAGCTCATCCATCCGGAGGAACCGTTTCCGAAGACGCTCTATGAAGCGCTCAAGGCGGCGCCCGAAGCGCGTTCCCTCACCGTCGACACGTTGGAGTTGCCCGCGGAGCATCGTGAGCGTGCGGGAGTGCTGCATCTGTTCTGCGAAGAGCACTTCTTAGAATGGTCGGACTCGCTGGCGGCACGCGAGATCCGTCGCAACTGCCTCACGGCCAATCGCGAGGTTGTCCGTCGGATGCAGGAGGGATTGACCAGAAAGCTCCTCGCTGCGAGGGCCGCGAAGAATGCGACGGAGGAGGCGCTCCTGCAGAATCAGTACCAGCAGATCCTGAAACTTCGGAAGATCGCGGGTTGAAATTTGCCTGTGATTGAAGGAATCCTGCGCGATTGCTCTTTCGGGTCACAATTTCCAAAAGAAAATTTCGACAATGGAAGGTGGATTGCTACAATGCGGTGTTCCATCCACTCGCCCTTCCCAACGGGCGATTCCTTCAGTACCCTATACGGGCCCTCTGGGAGGAACTCTCCTCCCGCTTCCCTATGGCTTCCCACCCGCGTAAGTTCATCGCCCAACCGACTGACGAGGATTTGAAGAAATTTCCGGAGCGTGTCACGCACCTCATCAAGAAGGGGCGCGAGCAGCGGTATGTGACGCACCAGGAGATCATCGCGGCCATCCCCAATGCCGAGGAGAACGTCGACATGCTCGATGAGATCTACACGATGCTCGTGGATCTTGGCATTCAGGTGATCGATGTGAAGGACGCGCTCATCTGGGAGAAGAAGGGCAAGCTTCCCACCGAGACTGCGGAACCGGAGGAGGATCTGACGAAGGTCGTCACCGAGTCTGCGGATGACGGGGAAGAGTCTGGTGACGAGGAGAAAGAATCTGCGGATGACGAGAAGGTGGAGGTGATGGGCGACGACGTGGATGATGCCGCGAGGAAGATGATCACCATGGCTGGTATCGCCGTGGACAGCGACAAGGATCTCTCGGACGAGGAGCGCAAGAAGCGTCGCCGCGAGCGGGAGATCGATTTGCTCGAGATCAGCAACGACTCCGTGCGCATGTATCTTTCGGAAATCGGTCGTGTCCCGCTCATTGATGCACGGAAAGAAGTGGAGCTTGCCCGCCGCATCCGCAAGGGTGATGCCGGGGCCAAGCAACAGCTGGCCGAGGCCAACCTGCGTCTTGTGGTTTCCATCGCCAAGAAGTACATCGGCCGCGGACTCTCCTTCCTCGACCTGATTCAGGAAGGCAACATCGGCCTCTTCCGCGCCGTGGAGAAATTCGACCCGGAGCGCGGCTTCAAATTCTCCACGTACGCCACGTGGTGGATTCGCCAGGCCATCACGCGCGCCATCGCCGACCAGGCCCGTACCATCCGTATTCCGGTTCACATGGTGGAGACCATCAACAAATTGACCCACACGCAGCGCCGCCTCGTGCAGGAGCTCGGCCGTGAGCCGACGCTGGAGGAGCTGGCCGTCGAGATGGAGATGGATATCAAGAAAGTCGCGCACATTCAGAAGATCTCGCAGGACATCATTTCCCTGGAGTCACCTGTGGGTTCGGAGGAAGATTCCAAGCTCGGCGACTTCATCGAGGACGAGGAGGCGGTGAATCCCTTCGAAGCGACGAACCGTCAGCTCCGCAAGGAGAACGTTCACGCGATGCTGGAATTCCTCACGCCCCGCGAGCGCAAGATCATCGAGATGCGCTTCGGGCTACGGGATGGCATCGGTCACACGCTGGAGGAAGTGGGGAAGGAGTTCGGCGTCACGCGCGAGCGCATCCGGCAGATCGAAGCGAAGGTGTTGCAGAAAATGCGCGATCACCCCCGTTCTCTTACGATCCGCGAGCACGGCGGCGCGCCGCGCAGGATCGGCTTCAGCCAGATGCACAGCTTCACGCAGGGTCGCCCCTGCCCGCACTGCAAGGAAGGCAACCTCGTGGACATCGTCAAGGACGGGGTGCAAATCAAGAAGTGTGACCACTGTGCAAAAGAATTCAAGGAATAGAGCAATGACCTGAGGACTGGTCTGTGTGTCACCCTGAGCGAAGTCGAAGGGCGACCATTGCGCCAAAGAGTTCAAAGAATGATGATTTTGCCTCTTCTGTGAGCCGCAGAACGAGCCAACACCTTCTTTGTTCTTTGATGCAAGCGTTCAGCTGCTACAGTCCAAGCTTCTTCCCTATATCTTCATGCTTAGCACGGATTCAGCACAGTACAGAGAGTGCGGAACTGTCACTGGGATTTCAGGAGATGACGTGACAATCGATCGCGGAGACGTGCAGGTGACAGTGTCATTCTCCGCCATTCCTGACGATCTGAAAGCTTTGCGGGAACGACTTGAGTCGGGTGCCACGAGTATTTCCGTGAAGGTGCGAAAGATTGTGAGTGGGCAGGTTGTGGCTTCGCAGATGGAATTGCCTGAATGGGGGGAACGCAACGTCGAATGATGGCTGGGGCGGATATCTGCTACCATCTTGTCATGCCAGTGTCTTCGTCGAAGGCCAGAATCAAGAGCGGGGAAGGGGATAAAGATTTGAGCATGTTCGAGAGCGAGTATGCGAAGCTGAACCCGGAGCAACGGAAGGCAGTGGATACCATCGAAGGACCGGTGATGGTGGTGGCGGGGCCGGGGACGGGCAAGACGCAGACCGTGGCAATGCGCGTGGCAAACATCCTCCGCAAGACGCACGCCCGCCCGGGGAACATTCTTTGCCTCACATTCTCTGTGAGCGGCGCCACCGCGATGCGGGAACGACTCCGTCTTCTCATTGGCCCGGATGCCTACGGCGTCACGGTCTCAACCATTCACAAGTTCTGCGCCGATATCATCGCAGCGCATCCGGCACTCTTCGATGATTGGTCCGCTCGCCGTCAGATCAGCGATATTGAGCAGCTCCGTGAAATGAATAAAATAATTGATCAGAATCTTCCTGATCTGGCACTGGTAAATCTAAAAGGCCCACATGCGAGAACGAAAGACATTCTCGGCCGCATCAGTCAGGTGAAGAAGGAGGGGAAGACGATCGAAGATCTTCGCAGAGTGGCGCAGGAGTACGAGCAGATCATGGCAGGCAAGAGTAAGCCGGAGACGAAACAGCATCAGAAGAATCTCCTCGCCGCCCGCAAGTTCAAGGAGTTCACGACGCTCTTCGAGGCGTACCGGGAGATGCAGGAGACATCGGGTCGCTTCGACTATGACGACATGATCCTCTTCGCGAACGCCGCGCTGGAGCGCGAGGACTGGTTGCTTGCAGGCCTGCAGGAACGCTATCAGTACATTCTCGTCGATGAGTTCCAGGATACGAATGGATCGCAGTACCGATTGATCGAGCTCCTCACGCGACCCGTGTCGCCGGAGGACAAGCCCAATCTCTTCGTCGTCGGCGATGACGATCAGGCGATCTACCGTTTCCAGGGGGCAAACCTGCAGAACATTCTGCGCTTTCACGAGCGCTTCCCGAAGGCCGCTGTCATTGCGTTGACGAGGAGTTACCGTGCGACACAGGCGATTCTCGATGCAGCAGGGCGCCTGATTGCGCATAACACCGAACGCCTCGTCGGGAAGATCCCGGGTCTCAAGAAGGAACTCGTTTCCGCGAGTGGAGAAGCGGGGATTCCCCCCGTTCTTCTCCGCCCACCGAGCGATGCCGCAGAACCGTGGATGATCGCAGATATCGTTCACGAACGATTGAAGACAGGCACGAAACCCGCGGAGATCGCGGTGATCGTGCAGACAAACAAGGAATTACGTCCGCTCTATGACGTGCTCGCCGGCCGGAACATCCCGGTCCGGCTCACGGGGAAGAATGATCTTCTGGCGCACCCATACGTGCTCCAGGCACTTGCGATTCTTCGTGTCGTTGAGAACATAAATTCCAGCGGAGTACTTGCCGACGCCATTTCTGCAGAGTGCTTTGACCTCCATCCGGCCGATCTCGGACAGGTGTTCCTCCTGCGCCGTGAGGCGAAGTGTTCCCTCATGGATCTCTTACGCAGCCTGGACCAGCCTTCATCGCCTGCAGGGGCCATTCATTTCCGTGATCTTCCGAGGATGCTTGCCGTGCGCGATCTGCTGGAAGATCTGTCTGCGAAAGCCGGCACGAGGACCGTGCCCGACACGCTGGAGCGTATCTACAAAGAATGCGGCTTGATTGCACAGGGCAAGGACATTCATCCTCTCGATCTCGTCGCACTGCAGGCGTTCTTTGACCGGGCACACGATCGAACGGCCGAGCACCCGAATCTCTCTCTGCGTCATTTCCTCGAGGAGATCGACTTCTACGCCAATCCGGAGAATGGTCTGCGCATGAGTTACGATTTCCCGCATCTCGTGAGCGAAGGCGTCCAACTCCTCACTGCACACCAGAGCAAGGGGCTGGAGTTCCAGACGGTCATTCTGGCCAACTTTCGCGAAGGGCTCTGGGACGCTCACAAGAACCCCGGAGGCGTGTCCGTTCCAGAGGATTTACTCTTTGGATGGGAGAAAGAGACGAAGAGTTTCGAGAAGAACCAGGACGAGAGAAGGGTGGCATTCGTCGCTATGACAAGGGCTAAACGTGAATTGATTCTCTCGTGTCCGAAGGAATTGACCGCCGGGGACAAGACGAAGTCCGTCTCGCCCTCCGCGTTTGCTGCGGAAGCCGGACCGTTGCCGGAGGAGGAGCGGGGGATTTCTGACCCCGAACATGCGAGCGTCCTGCTCCTGCATCCGAAGAAAGACTTCGACGCGGACATGCGGGAATTCCTCCTTGAGCGGATCAAGAATTTTTCCCTCTCTGCCAGTGCGCTCAATCACTTCATCCGGGATCCCCAGATGTTTCTCGAAGCGGATCTCCTCCGCGTGCCGGAAGCCCCCAAAGGTGTCTTCACCTACGGGCACGCCGTTCATCAGGCTCTGCGGCATTGGGCACTGAAGAAACAGGAAGGAACGCACATCGATCAGAAGGAATTCCTCGCGGAGTTCATGAAGTACATGGAGGAGCGGGAGGTCCTGTCGGATCAGGAGCGCACGCTCTTCTCACATCTCGGCTTGCAGACGCTTCCACGTTACTTCGATGAACGTTTGTCGATTTCGAACAGTCACATCGATTCCGTGGAACGTGCGTTCACCGCGAGGCTGGGAGAGGTTCCCATCAAAGGAACGATCGACAGGATCGATCGGGACAGCCCCGAGGCGGCGTCCGGGACCGTCATCGATTACAAGACGGAGACGCAGAAATCCGAGGCGAAGATCCGCGAAGAGGGTTACCTGTTCCGCCAGCTTCAGTTCTACGCCGTCCTCCTCGAAGAGGCCTATCCGTCGCTCACGCCGAACGCCTTCGTTCTTGATTTCATCGGTGATCGTGAGGAGGGTCCCCTGGAACGTGTGTTTCGCATTACGCCGGAGGAGAAGCAGCTCATGCGGCAGCTGATCGCCAATGTCTGGGCAAAAATCACTGCGTTGGATTTCACCCCGCTGGAGAGTGCGTCATGACAGGAGTTCGGATGGACTGCCCGCGGCTCCATCTGTCGCGGTGAGTCATTCGTTGACAGCGTTCGTTCTCCTTGTTACTTGCGCGCCCACCTGAACGGCTCTCCAATGGGGGCACTCTTTCCTTCTCCCCATGGTGTACATGGTCGACACCAAGAACGGCTCGGAGGAGCGATGGGAGTGTAATGATCTGCGTGCGCTTCTCATGCGTGAGCCGCCGCAGGAACTGGAGGAAACTGAGGAGGAGCGGACGCCCGTGGAGGCGAGTGGACTCGTGGCAGTGGCAGCGTAAGGGGGAGTTGCTGCGTCAGAGCGCGAAGGTGCGCAAGTGCTGTGCAAACTTCTTCGTAGCCCTCCCGCGGTGACTCGTTTCGTTCTTCTGATTGAGTGTGAGAGCGGAGAAGACTTGATCGAATCCCTCCGGCCTGAAGCAGCCGGATATCGGGAGTCCGGGCAGATAGCTGGCTTCCAACTTGTCCGTGATCGTCCCTTCGCACGTGCCCTCGAAGAGATGTAGCTGTCCGCTGGCGTCGACGTGGGCGAGCGCGCAGACGAAGCGAGCCCGCTTGTTCCTCTCCTTCTTCATTCTCCTGAGGAAGTACTCGATCCACTCCCCGTCACTCGCCGCAGGTCCTGCACCCCACCGACGCGTGTGCAGCCCCAATTCCTCTTGTAACGCCTCCACGATGATGCCTGAATCATCGGCGAGCGTGGGGAGATGCGAGTGTTCGAAGTAGAACCGTGCCTTCTGTTCCGCGTTCTCCGCGAACGTCGCACCACTCTCCGGCGGCACTTCCGAAATATTCAGGTGCTCCGGCGTGAAGATCTTGATCGGCAGCCCTGCGAGCACCTCGCCGATCTCAATGATTTTGCCTTTGTTGTTGGAACCAATGAGGAGATCCATGCGATTGCGTACGGAGAGTGTACGTCAAAGCATGATCTGCAGATACCGATCACTCATCTTCCATGAACAACTTCAACATATGCAGCAGTGCCTCTTTCTCCTCATCTGTCATATCCTCCATGTCGAGCATGTCCGGGGAGGGGATGGAGAAGGAGTTGCTGTGAATGTCGTCTTCAGAATGTTTGTGTGGCATGTTGAAGAGGGAACTTATCATTATAGCATAATTCAATTATTGATAATAGATTCAGAAACCGCATTGGGATCAGGAAAACCTACCCTAATCGGTGGGCTTAGACCTGTGCTTTCTCCACGTACACTTTTCGGGCCTTCGCGCCATCCGAGGGGCCGATTAGGCCTTTCTCTTCCATGATGTCGAGGAGCCGCGCGGCGCGGGCATAGCCGACTTTCAACTGTCGCTGGAGCAGGCTCGCGGATGCTTTTCCCGATTCCTGCACGACGCGCAGAGCGTCGAAGAACATGTCATCGCCGCCGTTGTCATCCGCATCAAGGTCGATCATGCCGGTCGTGCCGGTCGTTGGGCCGTTGCCTTCTTCATCCAACGTACCCTCACCTCGTTCCTCTCCCTCCTCGATGAGTCCGATCTGCTCGGTGATCTTGCCTCCGCCGGCGATCTTCACGGCGTTGATGACGCGCTCCACTTCCTTCGTCGAGGTGAAGATGCCCTGCATGCGGATGGGCTTGGGCGTCTTCGCGTCCATGAAGAGCAGGTCGCCCTGTCCGAGCAGATCCTCCGCGCCGATGCCGTCGAGGATCGTGCGGGAGTCGACGGAGCTCACGACACGGAAGGCGATGCGCGTGGGGATGTTGGCCTTGATGAGCCCCGTGATGACGTCCACGGACGGACGCTGCGTGGCGATGATGAGGTGCATTCCCACAGCGCGGGCCATCTGCGCGACGCGGACAATCATTGTTTCCGTGTCGCGGCGGTACTGACGCATCATCAGGTCGGCCAGCTCGTCGACCACGATGACGACGCGCGGGAACTTCTGCTGTTCATCCTTTTGCTTCGAGTTGAACTCCTCGAGGTTGCGGGCGCCCTGTTCGGAGAACCGGTGCAGCCGCCGTCCCATCTCCGCCACGGCCCATCGCAGAGCCTGCAGGGCCTTCTCCGCGTCCGCGAGAACGGGCGTGAGGAGGTGTGGGATGCCGTCGTAGGGCATCAGCTCCACGCGCTTCGGATCGATGAGGATCAGCTTCAGTTCGTGCGGCGCGTTCTGGTAGAGGAGGGACGTCAGGAAGGTGTTCATGCAGACCGACTTCCCAGAGCCGGTGGCGCCGGCGATGAGGAGGTGGGGCATCGTCTCCAGATTTGCTATCGTCGCCTCGCCCGAAACGTCGCGGCCGAGGGGCAGCGTGAGCGAAGACTCGCTCTGCACGAAGGAGGGACTCTCCAGGATTTCCCGCAGGTGCACGATGGAGCGCTTGGCGTTGGGCATCTCAATGCCGACGAGTCCCTTGCCCGGGATCGGCGCTTCGATTCGCAGACTTGGAGCCGAGAGCGCGAGGGCGAGGTCATCTTTCAGCGCGCCGATGCGTGACAGACGAACGCCCTCCGCCGGTTCCAATGTGAACTGCGTGACGGTGGGGCCGGGTCGGGCGTCCTTCATCGTCACTTCAATCTCAAACTCCCGGAGCTTCTCCTCGATCTGCTTTGCCTGTTTCTTCAATTCATCGTCATCCACGAGGAGCACGCTCTGTGCATCCTCGAGGAGGTCGTACGTGGGGAAGGTCCACTCTTCGAAACGCTTGTCGATCATTTCGATCGCCTGGCTCGCCTTCTTGGCCGCCGCTTCCTTGATGGCCTTCTCCGATTTCTTCAATGAGACGCGGGCGAAGGCGGGGCGGACAATATTCAGTTCCGGTACCGGAGAGTCCTGCTCCACCAGGTCCTCATCGTCTTCCTCTTCCTCGGCAGCCGACTCTTCCAGATCATCTTCATCCACTTCCACAGCGCGCCTGCTCTCGCGCCTGGACTCCGGTTTCCTGCTTTCGCGGATCCACGACCAGAGCGCTCCGAGATCCGGTTCGAAGGTAATGAGGAGTCCGACGAGGAAGACGGCACTCAGCACCGTGTAGCCGGCCGGACGGCTGAGGAAGAGGAGGAATGGGAGACTGATCGTGAAACCGATGGCGCCCGCCAGCTCATCTCTTTGAGGTCCGATGTCCTCCAGCGGTGCTCCGATATGCATGAGACCGAGGAACGAGAGGAGGCAGAGCAGGAGCCCGATGGAGCGTTTCGTCTCGATGCGATGGTTGGGTGCGACCCAGTGGAGGATCCCCGATGTGACGAGGAAAAGCGGGAAGAGCAAACGCCACGAACCGAAGAGGAACGTGAGGACACGATTCAGCAGATCCCCCGTGGAGCCGGCCATGCCGCGCAGCGCGAGGAAGAGGAGCACGCCGAGCGCGACCTGCGCGATCCCGCTGATGGCGGCCTTCGTTGACGACTTCAATTCCATCTCCTCGTCATTCACTTTCCGCCTGGCTTTGCGTCGGGCACGTGGCATCGATGGGCAGTATAGAGCCTTTTCCCCGGTGGGCGGAAGGGGAGGTTTTTCGGGAGAGGAAGCCGAGGAAACCGAAGAACCCGAGGAACCCGAGGATGCCGAGGAGTGCTTCGAATCAGTCTCTTCGGTTTCGTCGGCTTCCTCGGTTCCTTCGGTCTCCTTTCAATTCGGAGTGAGGAACATCTTCGGGTATGATGGCCACCATGAAGATCTTGATCTTCGGTTCTGGCGGCTACCTGGGTTCCCAGTTTCACTCTATCTATAAGGATGCCGTCACACCGCCGACAGACATCGCGGATCAGCCGGCCGTCGCGGCCGTGTTGGATGCGGAGAAGCCCGACGTCGTGCTCAATGTGGCCGGGAAGACAGGCAGGCCGAATGTCGATTGGTGCGAGGATCACAAGATGGAGACGCTCCGGTGCAATGTCACAGGCCCGCTCATCCTGCTTGAGGAGTGCTCGAGGCGCGGGATCTACTGGGTGCACCTCGGGTCCGGTTGCATCTACGAGGGGGACAATGGCGGCAAGGGATATTCCGAGGACGATCCGCCGAACTTTTCCGGCAGTTTCTACTCCCGCACGAAGAGATGGAGTGACGAGATCCTGCGCGATTTTCCGGGAATGCTGAATTTGCGCTTACGCATGCCCTTCGACGGCACGACGAATCCACGAAACCTCATCATGAAGCTGCGCGGGTACAAGAAGATCCTCGACGTGCCCAATTCCCTCACACACCTTCCGGATTTTTTCCATGCCGCCCGCACGCTCATTGAGCGGAAGGTCACCGGGACGTTCAACGTCGTCAATGACGGCGCGCTCTCACCGTTCGAACTCATGCAGATGTACCGGAAGATCGTCGATCCCAGCCATACGTTCGAGCGTCTGACCCTGAAGGACTTGCCTGCCCTCGTGAAGGCGGGCCGCAGCAATTGCGTGCTTTCCTGCGGGAAGCTTCGGGAACAGGGGATTGTCATGCCGAAGGTGGAGGATGCGCTGGAGGCGGCGCTCACAGCATTGAAGGGGGTCTGAGAAGCCCCTTGATTTCCGAGAATCAGGCGAGTACAATTAGACACTCTAACTATTAGTTATTCATCATGTCTGAAAAGAAGCCCACCCTCGAGTACATCATCACAACCACCTTTGATCTGGCGCGTGTGGTACGACACATTATGTCGAATGTGGCAAAGGAAGGTGTGCAGGTGAACGCGCTGCAGCTCTTTGCGCTCGCTGCCCTTCAGGCAAAAGAGGAAATGACAATGAAGGAGCTTGCCGACTGCCTCTACGTGACGAGCCCGTCAGCCACGTCGTTCGTGAACCGCCTCGTGAAGCTCCGGTTGGTGACGCGCATGAGGGTGGCTGGAAATCGCCGCGTCGTGCGTTTGCGTCTTACGCCCAAAGGTCGGGCGGTCTTGGACAGGAAACGCGGGAAGCGCGCCGCCATGATAAAGCGTATCCTCGGTTTGCTCACGAACGAAGAGCAGCGGCAACTTGCCGTCATCATTGACAAGCTCCATAGGGCGTGTCCACACTTTGCGTCCCGTTGATTCTTTCCTCTCCTCTTCCATGGTCGTCCTCGATTTCCTCCGAAGGCACAAGAAAGCCTCCATCATCACCGCTATCATCCTCGTCGTGCTGGTGCTGCCGATCTGGCTCCTCACGCGTCCGAAAGCCGCGCAGTACGTCACGGCAGTTGCCGAGAAGGGGAACCTTCAGCAGACCGTGGAGGCGGTAGGGACCGTCACGTCCGAACGCGACCTCGAGCTCAAGTTCCCCAATGCGGGAATTCTCTCGAGCGTTCCGGTAACGGAAGGGGATATGGTGGAGGCGGGGCAGGTGTTGGCGACGCTCCGGTCGGGCAATGTCGCGGCGTCCGTGGCCATGCAGTCGGCCAATCTTCAGTCCGCACTCGCGGATTTGCGGAAACTGGAAGAGGGGACACGACCGGTGGATATCGCCATTGCGGAAGCGACACTGAAGACCGCACAGGATGCTCTCGCGCAGGCGAAGGATCAGCTGAAGGCGGTTCAGCAGGAAGCAGTTGTCACCCTCGTGGGAGAGGTGGATTCCGCACGAGCAACGATCTCTTCACAGCTCGTGACAGCCGAAACCGCCCTCTCCGCGGTCAACGAGGTGCTGAGTAATGTGATCGTGCAAAACGCTATTACCGTATCGAACCCGCTGGACGAGCAGAACATCCGGGCGAGTCGCCAGACTGCTCTCACCTCCATCAACGACACTCGAGGACAGGCGTCGCTTGCGACGGATTCCCACACGATGCTCCCGGCCCTCAAGACCGCTCAGACGTCCCTCTACCGGACCATGAGTACTCTCGATGCTCTCTACGCTCTCCTCGGGACACTCCAGGAGACGGGCTCGTACACGGCTGCGGTTCGCGAGGAGCATCGTACGACTCTCTCCACGCAGCGTGGACTCATCCAGACCGCCCAGGCAACACTGACGACGACCTACGGGGATCTCCAGACGACGAACGCGACGTACGAAACGAAGATCGGGACGGCGCAGACGACGATCACAGCCGATGAAGGAGCGGTGCAGCGCGCACAGGCGGACCTTGCTTCCAAGACTGCGGGAACGCGGGAGGCGGATCTGGATGCGTCGCGGGCGCGTGTGCGGCAGGCGCAGGCGGCGCTGGCACAGGCGCAGTCGAACTATGCCGATACCATTCTCCGTTCTCCGGTGAAGGGCACGGTGACTCATGTGTATGCGAAGACGGGTGAGGCGACGCCGCTTTCCGGCCCGGCTATCACCGTCCTTGGCAACACGCCGTTCCGCGTGGAAATGAATATCTCCGAGGTCGACGTACCGAAGCTTGCCCGCTCGCAGAGCGGCACGCTGGAGCTCGATGCGTTCCCCGGTGTGAAGTACAAGGTGCGTGTGAGCGAGATTGATTCGTCACCGACGCTCGTCGACGGTGTCTCGAAGTACCGTGTGAAACTGGATTTCCTCTTCCCGCATACGGAATTCAAGATAGGGATGACGGGAGACGTGACAGTGGTGACGGGTGAGCGGACGGATGTGGTGAAAGTACCGTCGCGCGCCGTGAGTACGAAGGAGTCCGGGGAGAAGACCGTTCGGATCTTGTCCGCCACTACGCCCGAGGAACGGGTCATCACGACGGGGATGGAGGGCGAGTCCGGAGATATCGAAGTCACATCCGGCTTGCTGGGAGGCGAGAAGGTGGTTGTCCTTCAGAAGTAGCGGCTGCGCCCTTTCTCCGTTACCCTTTGATTCTTGAAGACTATGCCTCCGACGCCTCTCATCGAAATACGGCAGCTGAACAAGTCGTACTTCAACGATGGACTCGAGACGCCGGTGCTGCATGACGTGAATCTCACGATCCAGGACGGAGAATTTGTGGCGATCATGGGGCCGTCCGGATCCGGGAAGTCCACGCTCATGCACATTCTCGGTTTCCTCGACCGGTTGACGACGGGGCAGTACCTCTTCCGTGGGGAACCCACTGAATCGATGGACCCGGACACGCTCGCGCGCATTCGTGCCACCGGTGTCAGCTTCGTCTTCCAAGCGTTCAACCTCCTCCCGCGGACGAGCGTGCTCGATAACGTGCTGCTCCCGCTCTACTACCACCCCACGATTCCTGTGAAGGAGCGGCTGCAGAGAGCGAGGAGGGCCATTGAGGATGTCGACCTCATGGATCGGATTGATTTCCAGAGTCATCAGCTCTCCGGAGGGCAGAAGCAGCGCGTCGCCATCGCGCGGGCGCTCGTCACGGAACCGGGTGTCATCTTCGCGGATGAGCCCACCGGGAACCTTGATTCCCGCTCCGGCATTCAGGTGATGGCTGCGCTCCAGAAACTCCATGCAGAAGGTCACACGATCATCCTCGTGACCCACGAACGGATCACGGCGGAGCACGCCGAACGAATCATTGCCATTCACGATGGTCGCGTCACCGGTGACGAACGCAATTTCCGTCGCCGATTGGCAAAGGAAGAACTCTCTCTCAAGTAGTATGCGCGTCCAGGATCTTCTCCACGAGGCTGGGCACGACATCACGGCCAACAGGTCCCGGTCTCTCCTGACGATCCTTGGCATCGTCATCGGCGTGGGTGCGGTGGTACTGATGACGGGTATCGGGAACAGCATGCGGGGGGTGATCTTGGGGCAGATCAGCAATCTCGGACCGAAGGCCGTCGCGATCTGGCCGGGCAAGCAGGGGCCGGAAGGTGGTGCTCCAGGCATGAATGCAGGTGCCGACAGTCTGAAGATTCGGGACGTGGAAGCGCTCCAGAAACTTGAGACGATTACTGATGTCGCCCCCATGGTGTTCCTTTCCGGTACCGCTTCGTACGGCAAGGAGGAAGCCAATCCGCGAATCATCGGGACAACGCCTGCCGGTTACACGAGCCGGAATATGGAGATCGCGCAGGGACGGTTTCACGATGAGACTGACGAGGGCGGAACGAGACCCGTTGCTGTCATTGGACCGGACGTGGTGAAGGATCTCTTCGCGAACAATGATCCCATCGGGAAGAGGATCGAGGTGGGGACGAACCGTTACCTCGTCATCGGCGTTTTCAAGCCCATGGGTTCCCAGTTTTTCCAGAACATGGACGATCTCATCATCGTGCCGTTTTCGACGGCGAAGTCACTCCTTGCCCGTGACTACGTCGATATGGTGTCGGCGCAGGCAACGGGAGACACGGACGACGCCATTTCCGACATTGAGCATACGCTCCGTCGCAGGCACAACATCACTCCTCCTGTCACGGGAAAAGTGACAGATAACGACGATTTCCTCGTGCGGTCCGCGGGGCAGCTGCAGGAGATCATGGGGACAGTCACGCTCGCGCTCACGCTCTTCATCTCGCTCATTGCTGCCGTTTCTCTCGTTGTCGGCGGCATCGGCATCATGAACATCATGCTCGTGTCGGTGACGGAACGGACGAGAGAAATCGGTCTCAGGAAGGCTTTGGGTGCCCGGGAACGGGACATCATGATGCAGTTCCTCATCGACGCCGTTTCGCTCACGTTCCTCGGCGGACTCGTGGGTCTCTTCTGCGGCCTGTGGCTCAACCTCCTCATTGCCGTCATTGTGCAGAAGTACCTCGCGGACTTTGCGTTTATCCTGAGTCCCACCGGCATCGTCCTCTCACTCCTCATGGCGGGAGCAACGGGGTTGATCTTCGGTATCGTGCCGGCCCGCAGAGCGGCCGCTCTCAATCCTATCGATGCACTTCGCTACGAATGATTGCCACCTCTTTATCATCGGCCGGAAATCTCAAATCCCAAGGAAACAAATCCCAATCGATTGGTGATTGCCCGCCCGGCCGTTGGCCGGTACGGACGGGGGGCTTGGGACTTTGGGCTTCGTTCAGCTATGCGTTCCTCTGATCTCTTCTCATCGGCTCTCACGGGACTCTTTCACAATATCTCCCGCACCCTCCTCACGACGCTCGGCATCATCATCGGCGTCGGTTCGGTCGTGCTCATGCTCTCGATCGGGACCAGCTTTCAGAATTACATCCTGGACCAGGTGAGTTCGCTCTCCGGCAACTCGTTTGAGTTACAGCCCAGGGGACTCGAGGAGTATGGCAAGGATACGAAGACGATCAAGACGGGTGATGTGGAGGCCATCGAACGGCTTTCCACCGTCAAGAACGTGGCCCCTGTCATCTTCATGGCACAGACAATGTCATACGGGAAGAAGACAGTGACTCCCATGATCTTCGGTACGACGAAGGAGATCTTCGGCAATTTTTCATTCACCATCAATCGCGGTCGCCTCCTCACGGATGGCGATGTGACGGGCGGTCAACCGGTGGTCGTTCTCGGGTCGAAGAGCGCCGAGGACCTGTTTCCAAACGATGATCCGCTGGGCAAGCGCATCACCATCGGCGAAGCGAAGTACACGGTGGTGGGCGTTCTGAACAGCTTCGGATCCGCGCTCATGGAGCAGATGGACGCGATGGCGTTCATTCCTCTCACGGTGGCGCGTGCCGCGACAGGGAGGACCGATTACTATGATTACGTCTCTCTGCAGTCGGCGGGTGACATCGAATTCACACAGGCCGACGTCACGGCGCTCCTGCGCCAGCGGCACAAGATCACCAATCCCGAAAACGATCCCGATAAAGATGATTTTGTTCTTCGTTCCTTCGAGAAGGCGATGGCGATGGTCGGCACGGTGACGCTCTCGATCACACTCTTCCTCGGGCTCGTCGCGGCCATCTCGCTCATCGTCGGCGGCATCGGGATCATGAACATCATGCTCGTGTCGGTCACCGAGCGGACGCGGGAAATCGGGCTTCGGAAAGCCGTGGGCGCGCGCGAGCGCGACATCCTGACACAGTTCCTCGTCGAGGCCGTGGCGCTCACGCTCACGGGGGGCATCATCGGTATCGCTGGAGGGTTGTGGCTGGCGTACGTGATCTCGCTGACGGCCGCACGGTACCTCGATTCCTTCGAATTTGCCCTCTCCATTCCGTCCATCATCCTCTCGCTCAGCATGGCCGCCGGCATCGGACTCGTCTTCGGCATCTACCCGGCGAAGCAGGCGGCGGACTTGGATCCCATCGATGCATTAAGAGCGGAATGATCTTCCTTTCGGTCATGCATCCTGTTCGGAAGTCTTATTGTGTTCTTAAGCTGCGTCCGTTACTGTCAGCCTCCACAAAAAGCGATGATAAGCATTTCGTATTGTTCAATATCCTCCTCCATCACATGCCCCTAAAAGAACTTCGCAGCACACTACAGGGAGTCGACACTTTGCCACCCGCGTCCCAGCAGGACGCTATCGGCAGGTTAGTTGATTCAGTAGTGGCTGAATTGCCGCAGCTCACTTCTGGAGCGCTTGAGAGTATTGGGGGAGAGATCGATCAGTTGAGGACGAAGATCCATGCAGTGCTGGAGGGGCAGGAGCGGACTCAGGGCGCATACAATGTTGAGACCGCTCTCGAAATCGTACGGAAAATGATCGAAGGATTCTTCCTCCTCGCACTCGCGCGAGAGAAGGCTGCGCTCCGTGACAGGGTGGAAATGGAAGAAGTTGATTGTCAGGTCTTACGGTGCCTTCAAAAGGCTTGGGAAGATCATTCGAACGATCAAGATCATGTGAAAGACGGATTGACCATGGCCGAGCTCCGGGAGCAGGTGGATGCCTCCATGCCGCGCCGCAATGTGACAGGGGCGGACATTTTGCACTCGCTTGAATACTTGGAACGACAGGAACGCGTTTCGAGGGAACTGCCTCAGGAACAATCCGGAACGGACGGAGAAGTACGTTTCATTATCGAAGCGGAGGGAATGTCATTTTTGGAAGCGTTACCCTCGCCAAAGGCAGAGAGTACCACGGGCGGTACTTTCTAGACGAACTTGAGTCCCGCAACTCCCGCGACGATCACGAGAATGGCCAGCCATTGATTCGGATGAATCTTCTCTTCGAAGAGCCAGTGTGCGAGCAGCGTGGAGAAGACGATCGATACCGTTCCCACCGCGCTGATGACGGCCATGGGTCCGAGATGCAATGCCAATCCGTAGCAGCCCGTGCCGATGAGCGTGGGCCAGGCGCGCAACGCGATGGCGAGAAAGTCTCTCCCGGTGATGCGATCGATGTCCTGTCGGTTCCCGAACCAACGCAGGACGAGCAATCCGAACCCCCCCGCGCCGATCGCCGCTTCCCAGAAGTATCCCGAGACGAGCGGGCTGCCGTCACGGCTCAGGATCGCGAAGACGACGTAGGCAACGGCCAATGGGACGGCGGAGAGGAAAACGAGGGTCAATCCGAGGAGCCCGCGCTGGTCTAAGTGCGGCATCCCGTGTTTTCGAAGGCCCAGGAAGAAGCTCGCGGCGAGGATGACGGCGATGAGTGCAATGGCTGCGGGCGAGAGTGTCTCTTTCCAGAAGAGCCATCCTGCGATGGCGAGCATGATGGTAGAGAACGCACGCTGAAGACCGACCGTCACGCCGATGGGAATGAACCGGTAGGCGGTGTACATGAGACCGAGCGAGAGGCCGCCGCCGAATCCTCCGGCAATGAGGATGGGCCACTGACGCAGAGCCGTGTCGATATCCGTCAGGTGTGATCCGATGAAGAGGGGAGTAAGTGTTACCAAAAATGTTGAGCCCCTGAAGAATGCGAGGCTGAGCCCGTCCATTTTCCGCGCGTACGGAACGAGCAAAACATTCTGGAGCGCGTAGCCGAAGGCAGAGAAGAGGGCGTAGAAGTAGAACATCGTTCAGGTTGTGAGGGCATCCTGGAGTTTTTTCGTCGTGAGCAGGAGGACGCCTGCGACCATCGGTAGGAAGCCGAAAACCTGTGACGGGAGGATGTGTTCCCCGAGGACGAAGTATGCGACAAGAAGTGTCAGAGCAGGGGACAGACTTTCGAGAGAGATGGCTTTCGTGATCGAAATATTGCGAATACCTTCGAGCCAAAGGACCTTGGAGATTGCGAAGAGAAATATTCCGTTGAGGACGATGAACCCCGTGGAGGAAAGGAGAATGGCGGAGGCTGGGGGCGGTTCAAGCAGCAAGGCAAGTACGAGGAGGACACATCCGCTCATGATGCTGCGGAAGAAGAGAACCGTCTCCGTGCTCACAAGCGAACGGGCACGCTGTGCGAAAACGTTCCCCATGGGACCGAAGAGTGTCGCGAGGACAATGAGGAAGTCACCGCTCTTCAGTGTGGACACATTTGGGAGGAGGACAACTGCGGCCCCAAGTACGAGGAGCGTCGATCCCAGGAACGCGCGTCGAGAAACATGCTCATGGCTAAGGAGGATGCCAAGGATCAGGTAGGAGAAGAAGACCTCCATGAGAGCGAGGATCGAGGCGTTCCCCGCTGTCGTAAATCGAAGTCCTGTGATGAAGAATCCGTAGAAGAAGACCCCGATGAGGAGGGATGTCATGAACATGCTGCTCCATGCCTCCCGTCGCAGAAGCTCATGCCATCTGCCTTTCACCGACAGGATGACCGCGAAGTACATTGCCGCCGCCAGTGTACTGAGCGCCGCTGTGTAGAGAGGAGGAAGTGTATTGAGAATGAGAATCGTTACCACAGGAAAGAGGCTCCAGAGTGTTGCCGAGAGGAAGATGGCGAGTTCCCCGCGGCGTTGTTTGGAGAGGAGGGACATGGGGGGAGTATACCCAAATGCCCTTTTCGGTAGGGGAGGGAGGGAAAGGTTTGGAAGGTGGAACCGTAGGTTCCCCTTCCATTCGAACAATGGTCGCTCGCGAAGCGAGCGCCACCAGCATTCACCTCGGTGAATGCTGGTGGGCCGGGAGGGATTTGCACCCCCGAAGGCGTAGAGCCAGCAGATTTACAGTCTGCCCCGTTTGACTGCTTCGGTACCGACCCAAGGAACCTGCGGAAGTGTACGTGGAATCCCTGTTTGATTCAATGGAGCGGATGACCTCTCAGGCGGGGAACGGGTAGGATTCTTCCGTGTCTCATTACTTCTACCTCGCCCGTTGCAGCGACGGATCCCTCTATGCGGGAACGTGCATTGATTTGAAAGCTCGCGAAGCGAAGCACAACGCAGGAGAAGGGGCGAAGTACACGCGGAGCCGCAGGCCGGTAACGATCGCCTACTTCGAAGAGTTCGAAACGCTCAGTGAAGCGCGGAGTCGTGAGGCGCGAGTGAAGATGTGGAAGAAAGAGGAGAAAGAGGGGCTCTGTTCCTGACCTTGCAGGGAAAGGGGAACGCCCATACCCTTTCCCCTATGCGCAAACATCTTCGAAAGGTGAAAGAGACAAGTAGGTACATCGCACGCCTCATCGGTCCGGGCGTCATCACCGGCGCGTCCGACGATGATCCGAGCGGGATTGCGACGTACGCGCAGACAGGGGCGACATTCGGCTTCGGAATGCTGTGGGTGGCGCTCTTCACGTTTCCGCTCATGGCAGCCATCCAGGAGATCGCGGGGACGATCGGGCGTGTATCGGGGAAGGGGATTGGCACGAATCTGCGTCTCCACTATCCCCGTGTGTTGTTGTATTCAACCGTGTCGCTCCTGCTCATCGCGAATACGCTCAATATCGGTGCGGACCTCGGTGCGATGGGGGAGGCACTCGAGCTGCTCTTCGGCATACGTTCGACCCCGTTTGTCATTCTCCTTGCCGTTCTGTGCGTGATCCTCGAAGTGTTTCTCCCGTACAGGAAGTACGTGCCGATTCTCCGCTGGCTCGTCATGTCACTCTTTGCGTACGTCATCACGGCGTTCATCGTGGAGATTCCCTGGGGAGAGGCGCTGTTTGCGACGTTCATCCCACAGATCACATTCACGAAGGAATTCCTCATGATGCTCATTGCCGTCATCGGTACCACCATCAGTCCATACCTCTTCTTCTGGCAATCGGCGCAGGAGGTCGAGGAAATCCATGCCACGCCGGGGGAGCGGCCGCTCATACATGATCTTCTTCACGAGGAGTCGGAGCTTCGCAAGCTCCGTGTCGATACGATCCTTGGTATGGCGCTCAGCAACATCGTTACGTTCTTCATCATCCTCACAACGGCGGCCACGCTTCACAAGAACGGCATCGGCAATATCCAAACGGCTGCCGACGCAGCGAAGGCGCTGGAGCCGCTCGCCGGAAAGTTTGCCTCCCTCCTCTTTGCAGCTGGCATCATCGGAACAGGGTTGCTGGCGATACCGGTTCTCGCAGGTTCCGCAGCGTACGGCGCGGCAGAGGCGTTGCATCTTCCCACGGGCCTCGAGCGTCGTGCGCTGAAAGCCAAAGGATTCTATGGCGTCATTACGGCTGCGACGGTCATCGGTCTCTTCCTGAACTTCCTCGGTATTGATCCCATCAAGGCTCTCATCGGTGTCGCGGTGATTAACGGCGTCGTCTCGGTGCCGCTCATGGCGTTGCTCGTGCATATGGCAAGCAACAAGAAAGTGATGGGCTCGCTCACGATCCACCGGGGTCTCCGGTGGATGGGCTGGCTCACGACGTTCCTCGTTGCGCTCGCGAGCATCGGGTACTTCGTCAGTTTCTGAAGACGGCGCAACGCAAGATCGAATGTTGCTCTGTACAGGGGAGGGTGAACGAACGTACACTCTCTTCATGTCCCCTCTCTTCACGACAACATCTCCGCACCTGAGTCTCGCACTGCATTGTACTTCATTCGGGGCAGAACAGCCGGATGTTCAGGAGCGGTTGATCTCTTGGCTCGAAGAATTTCCACATCGTCGGCAGATTCACGTTTTCCTTCGTTCAGCCAAAAATGAAGGAGAAGGACGTCGGTTGAAGAACAGACTGCAGGCACTGGGTTGCACGGTGACAGCAGTGATGTTCTCATCCGAGAAAGCAGACACTGGGGAATTCGATTCTGAGTTTCATCATCGAATATAGGTCGTAGCAAGCCATCGCGATTTGAAGAGTTGAATGACGGGAGTAGAGTTCCGGCCAATTACAGCGCCGTTTCACGTGCGCTCTCCTTATTCTTCCCCCTACTCCCATGAAGAGTATTTCCCACAGCCGCAGAGGGTTCACCCTCATCGAGCTCCTGCTCGTGATCGGCATCATCGCCATTTTGGCGTCTATTGTGATCATTGCGATCAACCCCACGCGGCAGCTGGGTAGCGCACGCGACGCGCAGCGCCGCAGCGACGTGAACACCATTCTCAATGCTGTGTACCAGTATGCCATCGACAACAACGGTGCCATGCCCGACACCATCCCGGCTACGGCGCTCGCCATCTGCAAGTATCCGACTGCAGCAGGCTGCACAGCCACAGTCGGCGTGGATTTGAGTTCGCTCGTCGGCAACTACCTCGTGAACATCCCGTCCGATCCGCAGGCAACTGCCACTGATGTCACGACGTTGTACACGATCAGCAAAGATGCGACGACGAACCGCATCACCGTTGCTGCGACACCGGAGGTCAGCACGACACCCATCTCTGTCACACGCTGAGGACAGTCCTGTTGAAACGAAGAAGAAAGCCTCTCTCCGGAGAGGCTTTTTTCAGCGCATGCTGATTGCACGTGGCGTTCTCCGTGATATCCACATCATGAGTGCCGCGCTTCCGATCATGACAGCCCATAGGGTTGGGCCGGTTTGCGGCTGACTGTGGGGCTGCGGGCTCACCGGTGCAGCTGTATGCGATGTATTCTTCTTCTCTCCTGCAAGCGGAAGGGACGAATTCGCCGCACCTGATCCGAGTGCATACGGGTTGATCGGAATGCCACCCGTGGACGGTGCCGCATCGGATGAAACGTGTTGCACGCCCCAATTTGTTGCTGTGCTCACATCAGAGGGTTGCGGGGTCGATGGGGACATACTGCAGCTGCAGGCCTCACAGCGTGCAAGACTCCCACCGGAACAATCACCGGCAGTCTCACACTCCTCGCCAATCTCTTTGAAACCGTTGCCGCAGATCGCAACAATCGGCTCTTCGATCATTACTGCTTCGGGCGCTTTCGATGAGGAAGGTACGCTCTGTTTCGAAGAGACTGTGGCCGCCTTCTTCACACTGCTCTTACTCTCACTACTCTTGCTGCTTGATGCGCTCAATTTCTTGGAGGAACTGTGGGCGGAAAGTATTGAGGAGGTGCCTTGAGTACCGGCGGTGCTCGATGCTGCAGCGGAACTCACCGTACCTGCGGTCTGAGATGACGATGATACCGCGGTAGCAGAGGAGGAGGGGGCGGCAGATGCCGCTGCATTTGCGGACGACGAGGCAGGCGCCGGCGCAGATGAGGGAGGAGCTGAGGATGCTTGTGAGCTCGCGAAGAATGCTTTCACAATTACCGTTCCTTCGAGCTCGTTCGAGAGCATGGAAATGTACGTGAACGAACCTGCATCATGATCGGCGGCGAGGGTGAAGGAGTATGGCGCATCAGGGAAGATCGGCGGTGAGTAGAGGTAATTGCCGCTTCCGTCACGGAGCGATTCCGATTGCAGGATGTGAGGTACATCAGCCTGTTCATTGGTCCATCGGATTGTCTGATTGGGTGAGACGGTAATCGACGACGGAACAAACCCGTTTTCATTGATGCGGACCTCCACGACGGGCAGCGGCTCCTCGGCGGGCAGCTGCGCGCGTTGTGGCAGGATATCTCCGATTGTGAGTGTGCCCACGAGAACGACGACGAGGATGCCAACGATTGCCGCCGGGAGGCGGGAAACTGTAGGAATATTGAATGCACTGTCTCTGCGGACGCGGATCGACTGGGGAGCGGGAGGCGTCATCCCGTCGTCCTCTGTTGCGTGCCAGTGGGGATGCATGTTGCTGTTCATGCGGAAGGAGCATGGAGAACGGCTGTCTGTCGCCGGAAGGCCAGGAACGTTCCGATGATTGCGGACAGGATGAGGAGGACGATGAGGATCGAAGGTGTTCCGGATTCTCCCGGGACTTGCGTCGCTTGTCCGGACTTCACGCGGTTCGTTCCTACGGGAACGTCGCGCTGCGACAGAGGCGACGTAGAAGTGCGCGCATCCCCAATTGTCACTGCCACTTCGGTACTGAATGCAGTCTCCTCGCCGCTCTCTTTGACTCCACGCACAGCAACGTAGTACGGAGTTCCATCTGGAAGACCATAGATGGCTGTGGAGCGCTCCGCGGATGCGACACCCCTCCGTTGAATGTATCGGCCTGTGTCCGTACCGTAGTACACGTAGTACCCCTGCAATCCAGGAGCCGCGAGCAGATCCCATGCGACGTAGAGCGATCCGTCCACAGAGGTCACGCGAACGTTCTGAACCTGGAGGAGGGAGAATGTCGTCTCGGACGAGACGGTCATCGGTTCGGTCGCGGCTTCGCTGCTGCTGGAAAATTCCTCCGCCGCGGGATGTTCAGATTTGGAAGGAGGTACAACCACAGGTTGTTCCACCTCCGCAGGTGGGTCGGGAGGTGTTGCATCACTGTTATCGGAAGGAGGATCCTCCTCTGCCTTGGAAGAGGAGGATGCAGATTCGTCCGAAGGTGCACTGTCTTGTGCGACGATATCCTCTTCCATTGGTTGTATCGTTTCTTCTTCCGTGACAGGATCAACGGTGGCGATCTGTTCTGTATTGATGCGGACGGAAAGAGAGCCAAGATTCTTCGAGAGGATGTTCGCGGGCGTTTCGCTGGAATCGTAGACGGCCGTATGAGGTTCCTCCCCGCTGGCGTCGTAGAAACCGATGACAGTCGTTCCCCCCTCAGGAATGCTCTTGATGGTGAAGGTTACTTGGGCGACGGGAGCGAGTGCTCCGGTATTTGTGCCGTTTCCGGGCTGCACCTCAACTTTCACATACCCATTCTCGGCATCAAACTCCTGCTCTCCCGGTGTTACAATTGGATAGGAAGTGGAAGGAACGACAGACGTTCCCTCGAGGATCGTAGGGTCATACGTGAGCCATGCACGAATCTTGCCAACAGACAGCTTGCGGACATTCTGCTCCAAAATATCCATGTCCAGCGTGTCCCCCACGGAGAGGGTGGATGTCTCCAAATTGAGGGGCGACGTGACCATGAAGAGCGGGCAGCGCTGCTGTTCCTTCTTTTCGCAGTGCGGGCGAAGAGTGAGAGCGACAGTCTGCTTCGAAGCGGCTGGAGTAGATGCCTTTGCGGAGGATGAAGAACTGTCTGTTTCTGCAATGACTTCAGCCCCTGTTCCGGTATCTGTTTGTGCTTGCAGCACGGCATTCCCGAACGAAAGACAAAGCATGCCGATGAATGCGGCTGCAGTGAGTCCTGTCAGGAGCGCGGCGTGCCTACGAAGCGGGCGCGGAGTGATGAGCATAGGGGTCAGGGATGCGCTACGCGCGTGAGGAGCTGGAGAAGGTCGTTCAGGGTGAGTGAGCCGTCTCCGTCCATATCTCCGTGCAGTGCCTGTGCGGTTCGTTCGGTTCCATCATTGATGATGGAGACGAGCGCAATGGCATCATCGACGTTCGTGACGCCGTTTCCATCGACGTCGCCGTCATGAGTCTGTTGTTCAAGAATGGCTTGCTGCGCCAGTGTTGCATCAAAGGGATGCACTTCTCCTGCTGAACGGATGCCTGTGACGAACGCCCCGGCGACACAGAGAGTTGCCAGCGTCATGATGCGCAGATTCTGTCTGTTGAGGCGGCGGCGGATCTTTGTGTGCATATCAAGACAGTATAGGCTTTTTTGGCTTCTGCCTCAATTCCTGTGCTGTTGACTCAACAGAAAGGCATGAGGTAACACTATTCATAGTTGAAGAGCCGAAAAGCCCCCTACGAACAAGAATTTTGGCTGCCCCAAGGGTTTTGTATGGTACAGTGAATCCGTGTCGTCTTCTCTACAATTCTTTACCGGCGAGAACGCCTTCGCTCTGCGCGAAGAGAAGCGTATATGGCGGGATGAATTTCGAAAGCGGCACGGGCCGGAAAATTTACTATCACTCCCTTCTCAGAGACTCACCTACCGCGCACTCCTCGACGAAGTAAGCGCTGCGCCCTTCATTGCTCAGAAGAGACTCTGCATTGTGGAGGGCGTTCCTTCGTTTACGAAAGAAGAGGTGGAGGCACTGCCTGCTGCAATGCATCCCGACTGTGTCCTGCTCATTGTGGATCCAAAACCGGACAAGCGTCTCGCTGCCGTGAAGGCACTGCGCGCTGTCGCAACGGTCAAGGAGTTTCCTGTGCTCGCTGGCGCCCCTCTCATACGTTGGTTGACGCAGTATGTGAGCTCTCTCGGCCGGACCCTTACCGCGGATGCGCGGGAAGCGTTGCTGAGAATCGCAGGGGAGGACCAGGAAGTACTCTCGCAGGAAATCGACAAGCTCGCTCTCTACGCTCCTCCCGGGGAAATTCTTCGCGAGCATGTGGAAGCGATTGTCGTTCCATCCGGCGAGCAGGAAGTGTGGCAGTTGACCCGCTACCTTTCCGATGGATCCGGAACCGCAGCGTTGCGGTACGCGTCAGGACTCCTTGAACGCGGGGAGGATCCTTACTCACTCTGGAATGTGCTCTTGTGGATGCTGCGAACGCTCGTTCCTGTCGTGGCGGCTGTACGGGAAGGCGAGAGGGAGCCCGCGAAGATCGCTTCGCTCTTCAAGGTGCCTTTTCCTTCCGTCAGGGGTTTGCTCCCGCTCGCAAACCGCATGCATCTCTCCACATTGAAGGAGTTCGTTTCATGGGCGGCGGATGCCGATATTGCGCTGAAGACCGGCGGATACCGGTTCACGAAGGATGCCCCTCAGGAGCTCCTCGCTCTCATCGACCGCTTCATCCTGCATGCGACAGATCTCACGGTAGCACGGGTGTAACGATCAACTGTTGCCCTCGATTTGTTTGAGAATTGATTCGGCTTCCTGTTCCTCTTTCTGTTTGTGAGATTGCTCTGTTGACTGGCGACTCTCCCGTCGTTGTCGCACCTGCTCTCCTGTTTTGTGAATGGCTGCAGCGGCATCGGCAGATGATCCGTCGTTCGCATACTTCTCGTCTATGGCGGCGAGCTGGCGCTTCTCGTTCTCCAAAATGTCCTTGAGGTTCTTGATCTGATCCTCCGTCATTACCGGCAGGATATTGATCCAGTATTGTCGCTCTTCGTCGTTCATGCTCTCCGAGTTGCGGATGAGTGCGATGAGTTCATCGTGCTTCTCAGAAATTTCCTTCGGAATGACCAGTGCACTCAGCTGCGCACCCGAGGGTGGAGGGGGCGGCGGAGGTGGTGGTGGGGGAGGGATAGGCATGAACAATGCCTCTATCGTAGAGCGGGCTTCACGTGTCTACAAGGAGAGGGGGGCACTACGCGACGTTCAGAATTTCGTAGCGAATCGCTCCCGAGGGGGCTGCAATATCAACGATGTCACCTTTGCGCTTCGAGAGGAGGGCTTTTCCAATGGGGGACTCGTTGCTGATCTTGTGGTCGAGCGGATCGGCTTCAGTGGAACCGACGATGGTGTACCTTTCCTCTTCATTTTCCGTCTTGTTCTGGAGCGTGACTGTGGAGCCGATGTCCACTTCCTTGCCGCGTTTCGTATCCTTCTTCTCCGCGATGATCTTGGCATTCTTGATCATCTGCTCGAGCTCCAGGATGCGACCCTCGACGAAGGCCTGCTCATTCTTCGCCTCCTCGTACTCCGAGTTCTCGGAGAGATCGCCGTAGGAAATGGCCTCCTTCAGGCGTTGCGCCACCTCCGTACGCCGCACGGATTTGAGTTCATCGAGTTCATCCCGGAGTTTCTTCAGACCTTCCTTCGTGACGAGCGTCTGATCGTCCCCGCCAGTGTAGGCTGCGCCCGCAGGCGTGGGTTGATCGTCATCGGTGTTGAAATCGTCCGCCATGGTTCTGGGGTGAAGAGGTACGGCTTATTCTAGAGCATTTTCCAAGGGAGGCAAGGATTCTCACTGCGCGTCGCTGAGCACATCCGGCCACCGCAGGATCGGTAATTCCTCGACGTTCTCCTGTGCCAATGCCTCGACGACGCGTTTTGCGAGCTGCACGTTGGTGAGGAGCGGAATACCCTGGTCGGTCGCAATACGACGGATGAAGTATCCGTCCGTCCGTTCGTCACGGCTCTCGTGCGTGGGAACGTTGATGACGAGGTCGATACGCTTGCCTTCAAGGTACTCACGGATGTTGGGAGTGCGTGGCTCCGAGAGCTTGTGGAGGAGAGCGGAGGGGACACCGCGACTCAGGAGAAATTCGTGCGTGCGTTGGGTGGCAAAGAATGCGAAGCCAAGGTGTTGCAGTGTCTGGATCGCGGGGAGCAAGTCCACCTTGTCTTCCAATCTTCCGACGGTGAGAAGGATATTTTTGTGCGGAAGTTTGAAGCCGATTGCGAGGAGGGCTGTGAGGAGCGCCTGTTCGGCACTGAGGCCGAAGCATGCGACCTCTCCCGTGCTTGCCATTTCCACGCCCAGACGCGGATCGGCGCCCTTAAGCCTGCCGAAGCTGAACTGAGCGGCTTTCACCGCCACATGATCCAGATCGATGGTCTGGTAGCGCTTCCCGGTGGGTGCACGGTGCAGGAGCGCCTGTGTGGCGAGGACGGCAAAATTCTCGCCCGTCACTTTGCTCACGAAGGGGAAGCTGCGACTCGCGCGGACGTTGCACTCGATCACCTTCAAGCGATTGTTCTTCGCGAGGAACTGGATGTTGAACGGACCGGAGAGCGAGAGGCCGCGGGCTATGCGCTTCGCAATGATCTTCAGGCGGCGCGTCGTTTCCAGGTTCACGCGCTGCGGCGGCAGCACCATCGTGGCGTCGCCGGAGTGAACGCCGGCATTCTCGATGTGTTCGGAAATGGCGTAAATGAGGACGGTGCCGTCCTGCGCGACGCCGTCGAAATCAATCTCCTTGGCGCCCACCTCAAATTTTGAGATGACGACCGGAGCCTCCTTGGAGACGAGGGAGGCTTCATGGAGGAACGCCTCCAGATCGTCGAATGAGTGAACAACGGCCATGGCAGCGCCGGAAAGGACGTAGCTCGGACGCACGATGACGGGGTAGCCGACGGACTCACAGAATCCTTTGGCCATCTTGAGGTCCGAAAATTCCTTCCACTCCGGCTGGTCGATGCCTTCCGCATCGAGGAACTGACTGAACTTGTGCCGGTCCTCCGCACGATCGATTGCAGCGGCAGACGTTCCGAAGAGCGGGATGCCGTGCTGTGCGAGTTTCTGACTCAGGGAATTGGGAATTTGACCTCCCATGGACACGACGACGCCCTCAGGCCGAAGGAGTTCAAGGATGTCGAGCACCCGTTCCTCGGAGAGCTCCTCGAAGAAGAGCTCGTCACACTCGTCGTAGTCGGTGCTCACGGTTTCCGGATTGCTGTTGATCATGGCGACCGAGAAGCCCTGACGCTGCAATTCATGAGCCGCTTGCACACAGCACCAGTCAAACTCCACCGAGGAGCCGATGGAATAGGGGCCGCTGCCGAGGACGACTGCACGAGGTTTTACTTTACCGGCTGCTGGATCTTGAACATCTTGTCGCTGGAAACTCACATCATGCTCCGTGCCGTGGTAGGTCATGTACAGGTAGTTGGTCTGTGCCGGGAATTCTCCAGCGAGCGTGTCCACTTGCTTCACGACGGGGACAATCCCGGCGGATTGTCTCTGTGCCCGAATGTCTTTCGCTTTCCCCTCGCGAATGGCTGCAATGGCGCGGTCGGAAAAACCCGAGAGCTTTGCTTTGCGCAGTAGCGCTGTCGAGAGCGGATTGGCTTTCGTTTGGAAGAGTTCACCGACGATCTTCCCGCAGGACGCGATGCGTTCCAGGAACCAACGGTCAATGCCTGTCGCGATGCTCACCTCGTCCACGGTCCACTCCCGCAGCAGCGCCTCCGCGACGGCGAAGATGCGGCGGGGGGTGGGGCGTTTTACTTCGCGGTTCAGCTCCTCGAATTCCATGGAGTTTGGATACAGTCCTTCTTCACCGATATTCAGCATACGGACGGCTTTCTGAAGCGCTTCTTCGAAGGTGCGACCGAGCGCCATGACCTCGCCGACAGACTTCATTTCGCTCGTGACCTGCTCGGAAACGAAGCGAAACTTCTGCAAATCCCACCGGGGCATCTTCACCGCGATGTAGTCGAGTGAGGGCTCGAAGTCTGCGCACGTCACTTTCGTGATCGCGTTGCGCAGGTCCGGCAGGTTGTGTCCCATCGCGAGTTTTGCGGCTACGAACGCGAGCGGGTATCCCGTCGCCTTGGACGCCAGAGCGGAACTGCGGGAGAGACGGGCATTGACCTCGATGACCCGGTAGTCGCGGGAACGGGGATCGAGCGCATACTGGATGTTGCACTCGCCGACGATCTCCATGTGACGAATGACCTTGAGAGCGATGGAGCGGAGGAATTGGTACTCGGTGTTGTCGAGGGTTTGGCTGGGTGCCACGACGATGGATTCACCCGTGTGGATGCCCAGCGGATCCACGTTCTCCATGTTGCAGACCGTGATGCAGTTGTCCGCCGCGTCCCGCACCACCTCGTATTCGATCTCCTTCCAGCCGGTGAGGTCTTCTTCCACCAGAATCTGCGGGGAATCGACGAAGGCGACCTTCAGGCCCTCGCGAAGCTCCTGTGTGTCCATGGCACGCCCGCTCCCTTTGCCGCCCAGTGCGAAGGCGCCGCGGATGATGACGGGGAAGCCGATCTCCTGCGCCGCGGCCATCGCTTCGTCCACGCTGACGCATGCCCGCGACCGGGGAACCGAGACATCAATGCTCTGCAGCTCCTGATTGAAGAGAGCGCGGTCCTCGGTTTTCCGGATGCTCTCGACGCTCGTTCCGAGCACCGTGATGCCGTGCTTCTTCAGGATGCCCTGATCGTAGAGCTGCAACCCGCAATTGAGCGCCGTCTGCCCGCCGAAGCTGAGAGCGATGGCATCCGGCTTCTCCTTCTCAATCACGCGCTCGACGAAGTGCGGCGTTACGGGGAGGAAGTACACGGCATCGGCCAGTCCCCAGCTCGTTTGGTTCGTTGCGATGTTCGGGTTGATGAGGACCACGCGCTTTCCCTCCTCCTTAAATGCCTTGATAGCCTGACTGCCGGAATAGTCGAATTCTCCGGCCTCGCCGATCTTCAACGCCCCGGATCCGAGGAGGAGGATCGACCGGATTTTTGAAAAATCGTTCCCCTTGCCCTGTGTGGGCTCCGGGGAGCCGGTGTCTGTCGGTGGTGTCATGTCCGGCGGAGAGTACTCGAAGGGGGGATGTGGGGCAAGAGGGAAATGCACGTTGATCGCTGCAAGCCAAAAGCCACCACCGGATGAGCTTCAGCAAGAGCCTTTCGTTGCGTCAAAAATTCCTCCTGCTACGGTGTAGTCATGACTCTTCTACCGCTCTTCGCCGTCCTGATCCTCGCACAGCCCGCACCCGTTCTCGCCGCTTCGGGATCCACACTCTCCGGTTCGACGCTCACCGATGATGCAGTGGAATTCCACACGCTTCTCGAACAGATGCAGGGTGAGGAGTCTCGGGAGGCGCAGGATGCAGCCGATGCCCTCGGCGACGATTTCTTTCCCGTCAGCGGGACAGGAACGGATGCGATCGGGGAAGGGGACTTCGTGACGGTGCTCTTCGCGGGCGGAGAGGTGGAGCTGACCGACGTGCCCAATGCGTCCTGGTTCGCGCCGTACGTTCGCGATGTCGCTGCGCGGGCGATCGTTTCGGGATACAAGGATGTATCAGGCAAACCCACGGGCATCTTCGGCCCCGAGCGGCCCGTGAGTATCGAGGAACTCGCGAAGATGGCACTGATGGCTGCCGGGACGTACACCGAGGCTTGTCCGGCGACAGCGAAGAATATGTCCGCGAAGGGACGCTGGTCCGAACAGCTCATCGCCTGCACGGAAGCGGCGAAGATGACGGTGTTCAGTGATGCGACGGTGGATGTGACGAAGCCGGCACTGCGAGGCGAGGTCGTCGTGACGATCCTGGAGGCGTTCGGAGCGGCGGAGAATGCTGCAGCTGATGCGTCACCGTTCACCGATGTGACCGGGGCGACGCTCTTTGCCCCTGCCATTCTGCAGGCGGCGGGAGACGGCATTATCAGCGGGTATGCCGATGCCGCAGGCAATGCGACGGGCCTCTTCGGACCGGAAAACACCATCACACGTGCGGAAGTTGCGAAGGTGATCAGTATGGCGATACAGGTGTACGGTCAGTAAGCCCCAAATCCCAAAACCCAAACCCAATCGAAGGAGCGTTTTGGAATTTGGTTTCTTGGGATTTGGGATTTCTACGGTCAGGCGCGTTGTACCTGCCTCTGTCTCAGGTGCGCGATCTGATGCTCCTCCGACGGATGATGCTCGCCGACGAGTTCCAGCATGGCGGTGCCGAAGAGGATGAATGTACCTCCCACGAGCTGGTAGGCGTAGATGGGCTCGCCGAGGAACCACGCAGCGAAGGCGATGGCGGAAATCACCGTCAGGTTTGAGAGTGTCGAAACCGTAGAAACCGGAAGTCGTTCGAGGGACTGGTAGAAACAGAAAATGTTCAGAAGGCGCGAGACGAAAGCGAAACCGAGCAGGACGGGAAGGAGCGAGATCGGGAGTGTGGAGGCTTCCTGCAGGGGCGAAATGTGCAGAAAGAATGCGATGATCGTGAGGCCGGTGATGGCGACAATCGACCGCCCGAGAATGATCGTGTGCGTGGGTATCTCAGCGAGGAATCGGCGAAAAACCAGATCGCCGAAGGCGTAGCTGAGACTCGCGAGGATGAGGAGTGCGTCTCCGTGTTGGAGCGTGAGTGACGACGTGAATCCGCGGAAGGAAATGAAGATGATGCCCAGTGCGATGGCACAGAGTGAGAAGATGTGTCCGGTCTTCAGACGCTCCCCCAGAAACGCGACAGCGAGGAGCAGGAGGAAGAGCATTTCCGTGTTTCCGAAGAGCGTTGCGTTCACGGCTCCGGTGCTATGGATCCCGGTGAAGATCAGGATCGGAGCCGCGATGCCGCTGAGGAGACCCACGGCGAGCAGAGAGAGCAGGATGCGACGTGGCAGCAGGAAGAACTCCCGGATCACGGGGAAGAGGCCGACGGAGAAAATGATGAATCCTCCGGTGAGGAGTTCGCTGATGACGACGAGGGAAAGCGGTGAGAAGGTACCGGTGAGCAGTTTCGCGAACGAGGTGTATGTCGATGATGCTGCAAGCATCGTGAAGAGGGCGACCCATCCGAGGGATTCGGCGGATTTCGGTTGTGTGTGGAACCACGGGAATGGCCAGCGAAAGCGAGCGAGATCCATGTTTGTTATTGATATTATACAATATTAAGGCTTACTTGTGAAGTCCTCTCAAAAGGCCCCGAAGTGGTGGAAGACAGTCATTCCGCCGATGACAACGGAGAAGAAGCTCAGGAGCAGTACGACGCCTGCGGCGATATCTTTCACCCGTCCAACGTGCTCCGAGTACTGAGGGGCGATGACATCCAGTACTTCCTCCATGATCGTGTTGATCATTTCCGCCGTGAGGACGAGGGCGATGGCAATGACGACGGCGATCAGTTCTTCGTAGGTGAAGTGGAGAAGGAATGCCGTGACGATCACGGCCACGGCAATGACTCCCTGAATCCGGAAGTTGCGACCGGAGGTCAGGGAGAACCAGATTCCGCGAAGGGCGAAGGAGAGACTTTCCCTGAATTTGCGCATGGGGGGATTGTAGCAGGAAATGGCAGGGAAGGCGGGGAGGGCAATGAAGGCAGAAAGGTGTTTGCCAATGTACGCTATACTGACATCCAGCTCCTTGCCGCTGTGGTGGAACGGGAGACACGGGGGACTTAAAATCCCCTGCCTGAGAAATCGGGCGTGCTGGTTCGAGTCCAGCCGGCGGCACCACATCATTACATCGGCAGCGCTTCCATGTTGAACTCTGGTGCCTGTTGTGATGCGCGCTCCCCCACGGCCAGTGTCGTGCCGTTCACCGGATCCACTTCCTCCGCAACGAGGATCAATCTCCGCAATGCTGTTCCTACCGGTGTGCAGGTCATGAGGGTCGAGAGGCGCTGATCCGGCGGTTGATCGAGGACGGTGATGTCCGAGGGTCGCACTTCCTTCTTCGAGCGGATCACGTAGCGGTGCTTGTCTCCTCCGTAGTACACCCAGTATTCATCTCCGATCTTCAGGTCCGAGAGCCGGGCAAAAATATTCTTGTACTTTCCCGGTGCCCAAGGGTAGTAGGAGCTGTGCCCGGTGACGAAGAAGTTGCCCGCCTGTCCGGGGCGTGCGGTGCCGGGATAGTGGACGACGCCGCTCACGAGCGCATCCTGAATATCCTTCTCCACCTGCGTCCAGTCGCCCTTGAGGAGCGCTTCGTACTTCGGCGTGACGAGCGGCACATTCAGGTTGAGTGCGGGAATCACGATGCGATTGTCCGGAGGGCCCACCTGCGGGAGAGCGGCGAGGAGATCTCCTTCCGATCCTCCGGCCATGGGAAGGCCCGGGAGGAGCTTCAGCTTCTCCTCGAGGGCTGATGCGATGTCGGCGTTCAGGCCAGCGGTTGGTGAGAGGAAGGGGGCGATACGTGAACGTGTGATCTCCCAGAAGCTCTGGTAGTTGAGGGCCACGAAGAGCGCGAGGAAGATCATGGCGAACACGCCGCCGAAGCGGACGGTATCGCCGATGAAGAGGAGCCCGCGGTTCGTCTGCTTCGCACGCGCACCGCGTACGGGAATCCACACAGGTTGGGAGAGGAACGACCCCAGACGCTTCAGCAAGCTGTCCGTTTCCGTCTTGATGCCGACGAGGAGAGGCTTCGCTCCGTGGATGCTCGCGCTGTACTGACGAATTCCCTCGCTCAGCACGTCCTCCGCGATGTGGCGACGCACGCCGGAGAGCTGTTCCGAGACACCTGTTTCGGCGAGACAGAGATCGTCATCGTACGAGGAAGGAATCTCATCCAGCACATCGAAAATCTCCTCCGGTGTCGGCGGAGCTTCCGTCCAGGACCACGTGGTCATCTCCTCCGTCGCCGCTGGCTGCTTCGCGGAGTCAGCATCGGATTCGAGGATGATGTTGCCATCCTCGTCGACGATTGCCCTGTGGCGGGTGAAACGCTCAGAAATCATCTAATTGTAGCAGAATTTCGGGGATTTTGCATCTGGGAAAAGGCATCATTGTACTCAAGTTCGATCTTCTTGAGAAGGAAGAAGGAACGCAAGGATTCTACGCAATGATTCCCCCTCCCACGATTTCCTTTCCCCGGTACAGAACCAGAGACTGGCCGGGTGATTGGAGGGAAATTGGTTCTGTAAAGGAAAACACGCCCCGCTTCCCCCGGTAGCGAAACGTACCGCTCCTCTTCGGTGAGAGCGAGCGGGTTCTGCATTCGAATGTCGTGTCCTCCTCCTCGGGCGGCTTCCACGAGACCCATCGGAGGTCCCGGACGACGATCGTTTCAAGAAGATCCTTTCCATGTTCCTCGACAATCAGACGGTTCCTCCTTGCGTCCTTCGAAACGACCTCGAGCGGGATCTTCAAGCCTCCGATGCGAAGCCCCCGACGCTGTCCGATCGTGTACAGAGGGAGTCCGGAGTGCCTCCCGACGATCGTTCCATTCCTGCGCACGATGTCGCCCTCCCGCAACTTCAGGTGGCGCTTCAGAAACTCCTGCGGTGATTTCTCGGGGAAGAAGCAGAGGTCCTGACTCTCGCGGTACGACGTGTGGTCGAAGGGAATCTTCAGCCGCTTCGCCAGTTTGTAAACATCCTCCTTCTTCATCGTGCCGAGCGGAAAGAGCGTACGTGCGAGTTGCGCCTGCGTGAGGCCGTGGAGGTAGTAGCTCTGGTCCTTCTGACGGTCCGTCGCTTCCAGGAGATGATAGTGCGTCTTGCCGTCAGGACCTTTCTTCGTCTTCGTGCGTGCGTAGTGTCCCGTGGCGATCTTCTCGCAGCCGAGTTTGTCCGCAATCTCGAGGAGCTTGCCGAACTTGATTTCGCGGTTGCAGACGACACAGGGATTGGGCGTCAGTCCTTTCCTGTAGTCCGAGAGGAAGCGATCGACGACCATCCGTTTGAAATCCTTCTCAAGGCTGATGATGTGGAGAGGAATGTCGAGCTTCTTTGCGACGTCCTTCGCGCGCATCGCCGATTGTGCATCGCAGCACTTGCTCGGCAGGAGTTGAGCCAATGGCGGAGCATGTGGATCGCTCCAGAGCGTCATGCGGACACCGACGACTTCGTGGCCCTGTTCTCTCATCAGGTGCGCGACCACGGAGGAATCGATGCCGCCGGACATTGCGACAAGGACATTCATGATTGTTAGATTGTTTCATTGTTGCATTGTTCGCAAGTGGAACCTGATGTTGCTTTAACAATATAACAATACAGCAATGAAACAATCGCTAGGCTTCGCTGAAGATCAGCTATGATGTATGGGATGATTGAAAAGATCAGAGCCCTGGCCAACGAACATGACGAGCTTTCGAAGAAGCTCTTCGACCCTTCCGTCCACTCGAATCCGAAGGAGCTCGCGCGCATAGGGAAGCGTCTGTCGGAACTCGAGCCGCTCATTGATCTCCTGAAGGAGTACGACGCGGCGCAGGTGGCCATCGCGGAAGCGGGCAAGCACGACGGCGATCCTGAGCTCAAGTCCATGGCGGAGGAGGAGGCGAAGGTCGCGCGTCAGAAGCTTCCCGGTCTCGAAGAGAGGATGCAGACGTTCCTCGTCCCGAAGGACCAGGATGACGATCGTGACGTGATCCTGGAAGTTCGTGCGGGTGCGGGAGGTGAAGAGGCGGCTCTCTTTGCGGCGGAGCTCCTCCGGATGTACCTGCGCTATGCGGAGGAGAAGGGTTGGAAAACGCAGATCCTAGACAAATCCGATGCAGAAGCGGGTGGGCTTAAAGAGGCTTCCATCAGCATCAAAGGCAACGGCGTGTACGGCGAATTGAAGTTCGAATCCGGTGTCCACCGTGTCCAGCGTATTCCCGCGACGGAGGCGAAGGGACGCGTCCACACCTCGACGGCGACGGTTGCGATTCTTCCCGAAGCTGAAGAGGTGGACATTGCGATCAAGACGGAGGATCTGCGCATTGATACGTATCGGAGCGGCGGCGCTGGTGGCCAGAACGTGAACAAGGTGGAGACGGCCGTGCGCATCACGCACATTCCGACGAACGTCGTCGTTGCGTGCCAGACGGAGCGGAGCCAGCTCCAGAACAAGACGCGCGCGATGACGTTGCTCCGGAGCCGCCTCTACGCCGCTCAGCGGGAGAAATTGGCGAAAGAGCGGGGCGAGCTCCGGTCCGGTCAGGTCGGATCGGGTGACAGGAGCGAGAAAATACGCACGTACAATTTCCCGCAGGACCGCCTCACCGATCACCGTCTCGAACGCAATTTCAGCAATCTGCCCGCGATTATGGAAGGCGACCTCGGTTCGATCGTGGAAGCACTGAGGATGAAAGATATGGAAGAGCGTTTGAAGAGGGCTGAAACCTGAATAATAAATGTATACACAACTGGCTAGGGGATTGTCTTTACAGTAAAATCTTCGTCTCGTATGCACGATGCCCCGCCGCCATCAACAATTGCTGAATTACTGCAAAGACCTGCCGTCGTTGTGCTGCAGGATGAAGTTCCCGATCAAGGTATCTGCATGTCGTCTGGGATGATGCTCGATGATGCATTGACCTTGGATGATCTTGCTTCATTCACACCTAAACAACGGGAGTTCTACCTGCTTGTGGCAGGGTTCAGGCATCGGTATAGCGTCAGATGTTGGGACGTCGCCAGAGAGCAATTGGCATCCAAACCGAAAAATGATGCGATCTTTGCACTCACGCCGCAGCTACAACACAATCGTGTGGCCATCAACGATGCCATTCAACCGCCGAGGGAGGGGCTGCATCCGTCCGATGTTGTTGGTGTGGATTTGTTGCACGAGGGCGAAAAATGGCGGCAGGAAGAATTCGCGAGGGAGAGGCAAGCGCTGAAGAAAGCGCTCGAGAAATTCAAGGAAGATGCGAAGAAGAAGAAAGAGAAGCTAGCACAGGAGCGGCAAGCTGGAGAACATGAAGATCGCCCGGCAGAAAAGAAGGGATGGTACTGATCAACTCCGGAGCCGATGCATGGTATTGATTCTCTGCTCGATTAATTTCATCGTGCCGATGTCCCGCCGGTAGCGAACCGGACCACGTACCTGCTCGCACAACTGCTGAGCGACCCGTTCGGCTTCTTTCAACGAGTTTCCGATACCGACAATCCCGGCCGACCGTGATCCCCCGAGTTTCAGTCCGTCTGCTTCCTGGCCCACGTCGCCGAAGTAGAGACGTCCGTCCTTCGGGATGGGAGAAGGGAATGTGACGGTCTGTCCCTTCTCATTCTTCGCCTCCGGGTAGCTCTTCGGAGTGATGTACTTGCAGACGGTTGCCTTGTTCGCGAACCGCACGAGGTTCTCCCGCAGTTCTCCGTGGATGATGGAGAGACAAATATCCACGAAGTCACTCTCGAGAAGCGGGAGGATATTGAGCGCTTCCGGATCGCCGAAGCGCGCGTTGAACTCGATGAGCCGAATGCCTTCCTTCACGGCGATGTACCCACCGTACAGAATGCCACGGTACGGCTCCCCGCACTCCTTGAGGAGTGCTGCCGCAGTTCGACGGTTGATCTCCTTCGCCAGTGCCAGATCCTGCGTTGTGAGGAAGGGGAGTGAGTGATTGGCATCCGAGTACGTGCCCATGCCTCCGGTATTCGGTCCCGTGTCCCCTTCGAACGCACGCTTGTGGTCCTGCACGGCGGGCATGTCGACGACCTGTGTTCCCGAGACGAACGAGAGGAGGCTGAATTCGATACCGACGAGCTTCTCTTCGATGACCACTCGTCCGCATTCGTCCAGGCACTCGATGGCGTAGTCGACGCCTTCCTCAATGCTCGAAAGATGTTCGCCGCTCACCTTCACGCCCTTGCCGCCCTTGAGCGCATCGTACTTCACCACGTACTGACCCTGCAGGTCGCGTTCGATGAACGTGAAGATCGACTTTTTCTCTTCAGCAAGGGCTCCAACTGAATTCGACGTCCTCGCATACACCTTGAACTTCGGCGAGATATCAATGTCCAGATTCCCGAGGAGTGTGCGGGTGAATCCCTTCGAACTCTCGATGCGCGCCAGTGACTTCTTCGGTGCAACACTCATGATGCCGATCTCTGCGAGTGCGTCCGCTGCGCCCGCTCCGATAGGATCATCGGGGCCGATGAACGCGAAGTCAGGCTTCGTTTCCTTTGCGAGCGCAAGCATCTTCGGGAAATCGAGGAGGCTCCCGACCTCCATGCGCGATGCATACTGACGGATGCCCGGATTGTCTGAGGTGCAGAGCGCGATGATCTCCGGTTTGTGACGGCTCCTGGCGAGCGTCTCGGCGATTGCGTGTTCGCGCGCGGTCGAAGCAAGGAGGAGAATGCGCATGTGTTTAGAGGAGTGTCAGTGCCTTATTGGACTCATCATCCTCCGCAGGCCTGTCACTGTCGCGCGTGATGTTGCGTTGCGCTCCGAGCTCCAGGAGAAGCTTCTTCGTGACCTCCGGCGTCGGGTAGCGTCCGTTGAAGCAGCCGGTGCAGAGCGTCTTGATCGTGTGATTGCCGACGCGAATCGAGCGCACGAGATCCTCCACCCTCGCATAGAAGAGTGCATCAGCACCGATGAACGTCCGGATATCCTCGATGGAATGAGATGAGCCGATGAGCTCGTCGCGGGTCGGGATATCGACGCCATACGGGCAGGGGTTCATCAACGGAGGCGAAGCGGAGGCGAAGTAGACTTTCTTTGCGCCTGCTTCGCGCGCCATGTCCACGATCTTGCGGGAAGTGTTGCCACGCACGATGGAATCATCCACGAGGAGGACATTGTTGCCTTTGAACTCGAGATCGATGGGGTGGATCTTGAAGCGCAGACTGCGTTGGCGCATAGCCTGTCCCGGCATGATGAACGTTCTGCCGATGTAGCGGTTCTTCACGAAGCCCTCGCGGTAACGCACCTTGAGTTTGTCCGCGAGGCCGGCGGCCGCAGCGCGGGAGGAATCTGGAATGGGGATCACGGAGTCGATGTGGATGCCCGAAGCCTTCACCTGCTTCGCGAGCGACTCGCCCATGCGGAGCCGCGCCTTGTACACCGAGACGTCGTCGATGACGGAGTCCGGCGCCGCGAGGTAGACCCACTCGAAGGCACAGGGCGAGAGTGACCCGCGCTTGCACACTTGTGCGTGGAGGCGGTTCTTGCGATCGATGAACACGGCCTCGCCCGGCTTCACATCACGCACGAACTCGTAGCCAAGCGGCTTCATCATCGTGTTCTCCGATGCGATCACGTACTCTTCCTTCATGCCGTACTTGCGCTTGCCGATCTGGAGAGGCCGGATGCCGTAGGGATCGCGAAAGGCGACGATACCCTGCCCGCCGATGAGCGCGACGGCGCTGTAGCTTCCCTTGCAGCGGCGGTGGACTGTCTTTACGGCGCGGAAGACCAGCTCCGGTGTCAGCTTGATGGGGCGCTGGCGCTGGAGCGCGAGGGCGAAGACATTGAGCAGCACCTCGGAATCCGAACTCGTATTGAGGTGACGGAAATCGGTGGTGAGGAGCTCCTTCGCCAGTTGCTTGCTGTTCGTGAGGTTCCCATTGTGCGCGAGTGCGATGCCGAAAGGTGAATTGACGAAGAAGGGTTGCGCCTCGAACTCGCTCGAGCATCCCGCCGTGGGGTAGCGGACGTGCCCGATCCCCATGGGGCCTTTCAGACGCTCCAGCGAACGAGTGTGAAAGACGTCGCGAACCATCCCATTGGCTTTCTTCAAGTGAAACTGACTGTCAAATGTGACGATGCCAGCTGCGTCCTGGCCCCGATGTTGGAGGACGATCAGACCGTCGTAGAGGTCCGTGATAGCGTCTCGAAAGCCGGAAACAGCCATTACGCCGCACATGGGAGGTGAGGAAGGTGAGAAAAGGCAGGAAGGGCAGGAAGGTCGATTTGAGAAACGCAGAACGAGGCCTCCGGAAGAACGGGGAAGCCTGAGGAGCGAGACGGAATCTCCATGGGTGCATTCTACAGACGTTTCGTTTCTGTACAAGTTGTCAGGAGACCTTTACGTTCATCGATGCAGCTCCGTCGCTCTCACCCTCCGTCCCCCGCAGCCGCGGGGTCCTCAGGACAAGCAGTTACTGTACCGACAATTGAAGCTCTTTCGCTCGTACGCAGTTCCGTATGAGAGATGCAACCGTCATCGGCCCAACACCTCCCGGCACCGGCGTGATCGCGGAGGCGATCTCTTTCACCGCATCGAAATCCACGTCGCCCTTCAGGCCTTCCTCTGTTCTGCTCGTGCCGATGTCGATGACCACGGCACCCGGCTTCACCATGTCTGTCGTGATCAAGCCGGCCTTCCCGACGGCCGTGCAGAGGATGTCGGCCTGACGCGTCTGTGCTGCGAGGTCCTTCGTGTGAATGTGACAGACCGTGACGGTCGCATTGCGGTTGAGGAGCATCACGGCCAGCGGTTTCCCCACGATGTTGCTGTGTCCGACGATCACGGCGTGTTTTCCCTCCACATTGATCTTGTAGTAGTCGAGCATTTCGATGACTCCCGCGGGCGTCGCGGGAGGAAGCGTTTCAAATTCCTGTCCGAGGAACATCTTCCCCAGATTGACCGGTCCGAATCCGTCGACGTCCTTCGCAGGATCAATCGACCGGATCATCTCCGGCACGGCGTCTTTCAAGCGAGAGGGGAGCGGAAGCTGGACGATGAATCCCGTGACACCCTCGTCTTCATTCAGTTCTTTAACGAGCGTGAGGAGCTCCTCCTTCGTTGTCTCCGCCGGCAAATGCCGGTGCTCATGGCGCATGCCGACATCCTCGCAGCTGCGCATCTTCTGCCGGATGTAGCTCGCACTTGCGGGATCATCACCGACTTGAACGACGACGAGATTGGGATCGAGTTTCTTCACCATCGGCTTCAATGTTTTGAGGAGGTGATCGGCGACTTCTTTTCCGGAGAGGAGGAGGGCGGACATGTCTCTATCTTACGCGGAATCCGTCCCGTGGCGAAGGGGACGTCAAAGCAGATGCTTCATCGCTTCCCACACGGCATTGGAAACAGTCACTTTCGAGCCGCTCGTGTCGATGACGGTGATGCCAGGATCTTCCGATGCAAGCTTCCGGTACACGTCGTGCAGCTTCTCCTGAACGTCACGTTGTTCGAAGATGTCATGGGAGGGCCTCCGGCCGAGACGTTCCAGCGCCACGTTCAACGGAGGCAATGCGAGGATGACGCAATCGGGTTTCACGAACGCGTCGTTGATGCCCTGAAGCCATGTCGCATCAAGTCCCTGTACCGCGCCGTAGGCAACCGTTGAAAGAGTGTAACGATCGGCAATGACGATCTTCCCTTCCTGCAGCGCCGGGCGAATCACCCGATCGATGTGCCATGCGCGGTCCGCACAGAAGAGGAGCTGCAGCGCGTCGGCGGGCAGAAGTTCCCTGCCGCGGAGGATATCGCGGATGTGGGTTCCGATCGGCCCGTCCGTCGGCTCCGCCGTTACCAATACCGTATGTCCTTCCTTCTCCAATCGTTCAGCGAGGAGCTTGCAGTGGAGGGTCGTGCCAGCCCCGTCGGGGCCTTCGAGGACAATGAGTTTCCCGTGCATCGTTCGGCAATTGTACAGAATCTGCGCGGCGATGTTACTCAATCTTCAACACGGAGCATCCGTACGGACCGCAGGATGAAGTGTCTCCGGTTTCCGGAAAGAGCACAGATCCCTGTTCCGAGAGCGTGGAGAGCGCATTGCCCGTCACCTCCTGGGCACTGATGGTGTAGAGCGACTCCCCGATGCGGACCACGCGTTGCACGTCCTTGCCGCTGTCGTACCAGTAGCTCCCCACTTTCGCGAAGGTATCTTCACCGTAGTGGGTCAGCGTGCCACGCAGCTTGAATCCACCGTTGAGGGTGAGGTCATAGACGTACGCGCCCTGGAAGACCGGGGAACCGTAGGCGCCCGGGTCGCTGCCGGCTTTCTGTTCCGCCGTGAGCTCGTAGACCGTGACGGGGAAACTGAGGAGCTTCCGGTCCTTCTCGAAGAGGAGAGCCTTGTGGTTGCTGAGGAGAGGACTCGTGGTCCCGCGGTCTCCGATCGTCTCCTTGTAGAGCTCTCTCGGATTCGCAACATCCGTGACGTCGAAGAGCGCGATCTTCATGCCTTGGTACCAGGCGAACTGACCGTCTTTGGCATCCACGGCTTCCTTCCCGAACCCGAGGAGGTGTGTCTCGTCGTAGGGGTGCAGGTAATCGCTGTAGCCCGGGATCTTCAGTTTGCCGAGGAGCATGGGGTTTCGCGGGTCAGAGGTGTCGAGAACGAAGAGGGGATCGGTATTCTTGAAGGTCACCATGTAGGCGCGATTCCCCAGGAAGCGTACGGAGTAGATCTGCTCCCCGGGCGCGAGGTCCTCGATCTTCCCGACCGTCTCGAGGGAGAGATTTTGCACGTAGAGGTTGTTGGACGACACGACAGTCTCGTCCCAGCTGTTGCCCTTGGTCGTCGCGATGCGGAAGGTGTTCGCGTGCTCGTCCATGGAGAATTGGTTCAGGATGCGACCGGGAACGGAGCCTTCGGCTTTCAACTCGGCACCGTTGTCCGTGAAGGCGAAACGGTAGAGATTCGTCTTCTCCTCGCTCCTCCCGATCGCCGATCGCCAGGAATACACCGTCTGCGGGGCCGCCACGTAGAGATTCTGGAGTGATGCATACACGTTGGACGCATTGCCAAGCACGACGGTGCGCTGCACGTCACTCGTCGGCTTCGACACGTCGATGACACCGACCGTGAGGTACTGAGGAAAGGGCTCGCGCGGGAGAATGATCACATCCGCGCATGTTTCCACGGGCCGGAAAGAACCTCCGTCATTGGTATCCGAGAAGAGGGGAAGCACGTCCGTTTCCGTCTTGATCGAAGACGGCAGTGGTGCCGTCACCCAGCGCATCGGCTGATTGATGACGAGTGTCAGCTTGTGCCCGATCATCCGGCTCGAGACGGTCCAGCCGTCGAAGGATACTTTGCGTTCGAGCGTCGGCTTGGAACGGTCAGAGACGTCGTAGATCCGTGCCTGCATGCGCGAAGTCCCGTACGGGTACGGCGTGATCGTCGTCCGCGCTGTTCCCTGCAGAATGGAGATCGGGCCGCTCTTTACCCAGGAGGAGCCGAGAACGATCAGCCGGTCACCGTCCACGTAGAGCTCACTCGGAGAGAACGTGGAATCTTCGTCGAAGAGCGTGCTGAGGAGCTGCATGGACCCCGCCGGGACCGCTCGCACGATGCGGATGCTGTTCCCCGTGACGATGTAGAGGTACGTGCCGTCCGTCTTCACGATATCGGCTTCGTCCACTCCCTGCACCTGCACGTTCGTCTGCGAATAGTCTGCGTCGTTGGATTTGGTCTCCGTCGCCGTCGGTGCGAGGACAGCACCGTTCGATTGCTGCATCTCATCGCTTCCTCCCCCCCTTCCCCATCCACCCGTCGTCTGGGATTCGGCTGCGAAGGCCTGCAGAACGGCGCAGGATCCCGCGGCTTGGGCGGAATCCTGAGAGAGATCTGTCTTCACGGCGGGGTACTTCACGTTGAGGTAGCCTTTGCTCGGTTCATCCGTGATGCCCTTGGAGAGGCGCCACATCAGCTCGGCCATTTCTCCGCGCGTGAGGCTGCTCTCCAATTTCGAGGCCGAGGGCGGGATGGCGCGTGAATTCTCCAGCGCGCGCATGTATGGCACGTACCATTCTCCGCCTGATGCTTCCACGTCCTGTTCGTAGGCGAGCGAGAAGATCTTCGCCGCCTCCACGATGTTCACGGGGCGTTCCGGACGGAAGAGTCCGTCATCGTATCCGTCGATGATGTTCTCCGCTTTCGCCGTGCAGACGTACGTTGCGTACCACTGTTCCTGTACATCCGGGAAGCACTTCGTGCGTTCGAGGAGCGTTCCATCCGTGCGTGCCTCGAGGAGAATCTTGAGGAGTTCGGCGCGGTTGATCGTCGCATCGGGTTTGAAGCTGCCGTCGCTGTATCCGGCGATGACACCCTCGTCTCTGAGCGTCTCGATCGCTTCGACGTACGGTGTGTTCTGATTCACGTCCCAGAACGGATGGATGGACGCGAAGGCGGGGACGGCATTCCAGAGGGGGGCGATGAGGAACGACGTGAGCGTGAGCCAGCGAAGAATGGAGGACGTCATGGGGAGAGTGGGGAAGCGGGTTCCTGCATAGCATAGTACGTACAAGCAAGAATGTTGTTACAGAATTGGACAGGGAGTTGAGATGTGGACATTGAACGTGAAGGGAAGACGGGACGCATCATTTGTTTCACTACATAAAAATGCGGGCTTCCTTCCGGAGAACCCGCAGATTCTTCAAATCACTTTCCAGAGAATGTCGCTCACTGCGGCAAACTGAAGAGCACCTTCCCGCTTGGCAGGATGTAGTCGATGCTGCCGGCATACGTGCCATCGCCGATGGTGCTTCCGTGGTCGTGGATCATGATGGAGGAGACGAGCGTTCCATCGGACATGTCCAGGACAGCGACCTTACTCCTGAGGAAGAGCGGACGAATGACGGACATGATGTATTCGTCACGAATCGGAACAACGACGATGAAGCTCGTGTCGATCTCTCTCATGAATCTCATTCTGTTCTGCACGGCGGCGTAGAGCTCCTTGCGCTTGTCGTCCTTGTAGCGCATTCGGTCAAACACCCGCAAGAATTCCTTCGCGTCCACGTACACCTTTGCGGAGCGGTCGCTCATCATGTGCACCACGTGCGTTCTCGGGACGGAGGACATGGTCTTCACCGTCACGGTATTGTCCCAGGTCTGCGGCGTCGGTGCCGTTGTCGCGGCGAGCGCCGGAGTGACCGTGAGGAGTGCGCACAGCGCTGCGAGTGAGGAGAGAAAGGTCTTCATAGGAGAGAGGATGAAAAGGAAGATATTGTACAACTAATTAAGAAGAAGGCAATACCCTAATATCTGTACCAGTAAGCCAAACCCTCAATATCTCACTGTTCTGTTCTACGACTCTCCACGCTCCCGCTTGATCTCATCCAGTTCGTCCAAAATGCCCGCAATGCCCCCTACGACGATGAGGATGAAGATGACGGGGAAGATGAAACCGAAACTCATCATGGGGGAAGTGTATGAGTGAAATATGCGGAATGCACGGAGATCGTGCAGATTTTCCGACGTACCTTCTCATGTTCACTCTCGCGCGACATGACGGTATACCTAAATTGTGATATGATATTCACGTGACAACATCAAAAGAGCACAGCGATGTGGAACAACAAATCGAACGAGATCCGCTCATCCGAACTCTTGAACAAACACTGAATACGCTGAGGGAAGAAATTTGGAGAAATGATTGGACGATTATGCAGCGAGGCGGTCACCGATACCGGACGTTCCCATCCGCGCAGCGTCTCGTACGTCAGGTATGGAATCTGCAGCAAAGGTTGCGCATTCCAGTTCATCAGCTTCCAATCCTTTCCATACCGGCTGAAGACATTCCTGAGGAAGACGTTCATTCCGGATATGACCACGAGAGGAATGTCATCTACATCCCGGAGCACGCATGGACGGATTCCGGGAAGGATCGATTCCAGCTCGGGGACAAATTGGGCGAGGAGCTCGTAGGACACTGCTACCGATTCCATCATCTCCACCGGAACGGAGCGCGACCGCAAGGTCCGTTTCCTCTCGGCGGGAAAGCTGAGCGCGGAGACGTCGAGGAATACTTCGGGTTCCTGGGACGGAAGTTCCTGCACAGGATGCTCAAGGAACGGAATGGGGTGGATGTGCTTTTCCCGAAGGGTGTCGTGACGCCTCCGAAGGATTCCGCGGAGGTGGAGCGGAAGATCGAGGAGATCGGAGAACAGCTGAAGGGATTGTTCGTTCCGGATAGGAAAGGACTGCAGAGAGAACTCGCAAGCAGGCAAGGACATGGCATTGGGTACCGTGCCGGCGATGCATTCCAGCATGAAGACATTCCCTGGAGTGACGTAGATGCGATGTACGGCCTGCCAAGCGAGGAAGTGGCTGAGAAGTATCTGACGCGTTGACAGGAGTGTGAGTGGGCGTACATTACGACGCCTGATCAGCCCGTGGTTGATTGCATGTCACTCACGGGCTGGGCAGATGCTGACATCCCGGTAAGAGGCCCACCCGAGGGTGTCAGGTTGCCTGGTTGGGACTCTCGTGCTCCTCCTTACGCGAGAGTCCCTTTTCAAATATTCACCTCCGCTCCGCGATGCCGCAAACGGGCGTTCCGAAGGAAATGAAGTTAAGTAGTGGGATTATGAACCGCTGAATTCCCAGTAGCTGAACTTGCTGATTTGATTGAAGGATTATTGTTGAGTAATTGAACTATCTGTTCGTCCCCTAGTGCTGACACATCAAAAGAGTAATGGATGTCACTACCATCATTCGAAATGAAGAATACATATTTCTTCAGTCCAATTTTAACACCGAACCTTCGCTCTATTCCTGTTTGAATATTTGCAAATATATTAATGTCACGAGTTAAGAAGCCATACTTCACAAGTGCATTCTCAAAATTAGGAATTAGTTCTTCTGGGCGAAATCGCTTTGATTTATCCAGATAAGTCTTTACCCATAAGAAAATGAGTCCCGCAGCTGTGCTCATGAAGACGACATAAGAGCAATGCTGTGCGGTCATTAAGAAAGGAGTCTCGGGAGTATGATTGATCTGAAGTGTTACAATGAACAAAAATGAAGCTATGCTAATTAGTTGAAGGCAGAACACAAGTAGTAACAAATTTCTCCTCCTTAACGGTTCTTTATTCATCTGCTTAAGAAACTTTGCAGAATCACTGGTATCAGACTTCACAAACAACTTCTCCTTAATGAATTGAATAATTTTCAGTTGAGCCTTATCTGTTCTGACAACAACTCGAGCAGTCTCCTGTAAATACGAAACCAGTGCAATTACACAAATACTCACTAGGAATGTAATTAGGTTTGTTAATATTAATAGTTGTGGCTCATAGAAGAAGCTGCCTATTTTTAATTGATTGCTGAACCCAACAGTTGTTGCCGCAATTAACTGAATTAATGATGGAAACAGTGCTACTAAGCCTGGAACTCCTTCGTTGCTCTTTTGTGCGGTCATAATTCTTAAGAAGAATAGGCCCCCGCTTGCGCGGGGGCCCTTGAGCTTAGAATCCCATCCCTCCCATGCCGCCCATCTCATCACCGCCGCCCGGCATCGCGGGAGCGGCTTCCTTCTTCTCCGGCTTCTCCACCACGGCGACTTCGAGGGTGAGGAACATGGCGGCGACCGACGCGGCGTTCTCCAGCGCGCAGCGCGTGACTTTCTTCGGGTCAATGACCATCGCCTTTACGAGGTCCTCGTACTTCTTCGAGACGGCGTTGTAGCCCACGTTGCCCTTCTCGCTCCTCACCTTCTCGACCACGACTGATCCCTCCACGCCGGCGTTGTTGGCGATGTGCATGCAGGGAGCGGAGAGGGCGCCCTGGACGATGTCCACGCCGATCTGCTCGTCCTCGTTCTCGGTCTTCACCTTGTCGAGCGCGTCGATGGCGCGGATGTAGGCCGTGCCGCCGCCCGGGACGATGCCTTCCTCCGCCGCCGCGCGCGTCGCGGAGAGCGCATCCTCCACGCGGTGCTGCTTCTCTTTCTGTTCGATCTCCGTGGCTGCGCCTACCTTGATCACTGCGACGCCGCCGGAGAGCTTCGCGAGGCGCTCCTGCAGCTTCTCGCGGTCGAAGTCAGACTTGGTCGTTTCGATCTGCGCCTTGATCTCCTTCACGCGGTCGGCGATGGCGCCCTTGGAGCCGCTGCCGTCGATGACGGTGCAGTCATCCTTCGTCGCCACGATCCTGCGCGCGGTGCCGAGGTCCTCGATGGTCGTGTTCTCCAGCTTCAAGCCGATCTCTTCGCTGATGACGCGTCCGCCCGTGAGGATGGCGATGTCCTTCAGCATCTCCTTCCTTCGGTCGCCGAAAGCCGGGGCCTTCACGGCGAGCGTGTTGAAGGTGCCGCGGAGCTTATTCACGACGAGCGTGGCGAGTGCCTCGCCCTCTACGTTCTCCGCGATGATCACGAGCTCCTTGCGGCCGCGCTGCGCGAGGCTCTCGAGCAGCGGGAGGATCTCCTGGATGGAGGAGATCTTCTTGTCCGTGATGAGGATGTACGGCTTCTCGAAGACGGACTTCATGCCCGCGGGGTCCGTGACGAAGTACGCGGAGATGTACCCCTGATCGAACTGCATGCCCTCCACGAACTCTTTCTCCAGTCCGAGGGTCTGTCCCGCTTCCACGGTGACGACGCCGTCCTTGCCGACTTCGTCGATCACTTCGGCGATGGCCGCGCCGATCTCGGTATCCTGCGCGGAGATGGTGGCGACGGCGGCGAATTCCTCCTTCTTGCTGACGTTCTTCTTGATGGACTCGAGGAACTTGTCCACGGCGTCCACGGCCTTGAGGATGCCGTTCTTGATGGAGATGGCGTTCTTGCCGGAACCCAAATGTTTGAGTCCTTCCTGCATGATGGCGTGGGCGAGCACCGTGGCGGTCGTGGTGCCGTCGCCGGCGGCGTCATTGGTCTTCGTGGCGGCCTCGCGGACGAGCTGCGCGCCCATGTTCTCGAAGGGATCCGGCAGCTCGATCTCCTTGGCGACGGACACGCCGTCCTTGGTGACCATCGGCCCGCCGTACTTGCGCTCGATGCAGACGTTGCGGCCCATCGGGCCCATCGTCGCCGAGACGGCCTGCGCCAGCTTCGCGACTCCCTTGAGGAGCTTCTCGCGGGCGTCATTACTGAAGATGAGGATCTTGCTTGGCATGGTGATGAAAGGGGAAAAGAAAAACTTCGCGGGAATTAAGATCGGACGATGCCGAGGACGGAATCCAGGTGGAGGACCTTCACTTCCACGTCCTTGCCGTTCACATCCTTGAGCTTCACGTCATCACCGGCGTACTTGCCGAAGAGAACCTTGTCTCCGGCCTTCACAAATTTGCTCGGATCGACGGAATCCTTGCCGATGCCGCCGGTGCCGACGGCAAGGACGACTCCTTCCTGCGGCTTCTCGCCGGAGGCGGTCTCGGGGATGACGATGCCCGAGGCGGTGGTGGTTTCTTTCTCGAGGGGATGGACGATAATGCGATCTCCGATGGGCTCAATGTGTACCGCGAGCTTCGGGAGATCCTTCTTCGCTGACGCAGCTGACATAGGGAAGAGGGGAAAGTGAAAGGGGAGATGGGTAATCCAGGCGGTGTTGGTATCACCATGGATTCCTTCATCAATTAGCAGTCAGGATTTTAGAGTGCCAGACGGTGAAGTCAAGAAATCCGGTGTAGCACAGTCACCGGATGACATCCGGAGTGTGCATCGATGGGCGCGGCGTCCTGCAGACTCACTTCAACGTCAGCGTCTTCAGCGTGGTATTGAAGAGCTGGAGGGACGAGTTGTAGCTGGCCGGCACATTCGTGAAGAAGAACACGCAGAGAGTCTTCCCCTTGATGAGGAATACCTGCTGTCCTTTCAGGAGGGAGCCGTCATCGGCTTTCTGTGTCACCGTCAGCACTTTCGTGGTGACTCCCGCGAGCTTGCCACTCTCAGACTTGACGACTTTGAACTGGAGCGAGCTCGGCATCTCGGCGAGCGTGGCACTGACGATGTCATCCAGCTTCACCGTACTCGTCGGCATCGTGGCCAGCGTCACCGTCATGAAGAATGTATTCGACTCTGAAGAGAGATACACATTCATCGCGCCTCCTTCTTGTGGGTCTTTCTCGGTTTTCCACGATGTGGGGTAGGTGAGTGTGAAGCCGTATGTCGGGAGCGAGAGGGTGGGGGTTGCCGCCTTACTCGACGACGACTTCGCGCGGACGCGCGTGGAACCGGCCTTCACTCCACGTGTCAGTGCTGCGGTGAGACCGGAAACCGTGGACTCATCCGGTGACTGAAACATTGTCGAAGCAGAGACAGCTACAACGACCAGCACGAGCACCGTTGATAGGCCGATGATGTGATGTTTGGAAAGCATGAGGACGATGCTACTGCTCCTTTCTATGATTGCAATAGCTCTTTTGGAGCCATTGGCACTTTCTCCCATGAAGAAGAGGAAGTGTTTCCTTGCCGAACGAATGGGAGAATGTAAAGTACATTCAACATGCGTCGACTCTCCATTGCCATCGTTGCTGCAGTGTTTCTTCTCTCCTGCTCGAAGCAGCCGAAGATCGAGGTGAAACGCAAAAACCGTCTGATTTCCTCCTCAATCATCGGGGGATACTTTCGACTGTACGACGGATCAATGCAGCCGATCAAAACGGGTTTGACGCGAGCGAAGACGGATGTCTGGAATCGGCTCCTGTCGCTCTCTCCCGGTACCGGACGCTACGACATGTCCGGCAGTTCTGTCGGGACGAGCGATGCATCGCTCTTTCGTTACGGCCGTATCGGGACATTGATTCCGGGAAATTCGGATGCGAACGCCGCCGGCTTGTCGGGTGCGAGAGCGGCTTCCGCGAACTTCCTCAAGAGCTTCCACGAGAAGTACGGTCACCTCCTCGCATCCGTTCCTCCCACTGGCAGTTCATCGAGTGGAGGAAGGAGCAGCACATCCGGTGGTGTTGGGGGGTGGGTATGGCGTGACGGAACATGGATGAAGAAAGGATCGAGTTCCGAAGCGGGCGGTGGTTCGGGCAAGGGGAGCAGCGAAAGGAGTTCTTCTTCCTGCTGCGGAACCGGTGCATCCTCCGGTGACGGATCCGGTAACGTGAATGGAGGTTGCACGTGCTGCTGGAGTGAGAATGGATGGGAGGATGGAAGCGGACAGGGAGATGGAAGTGGCAATGGACTAGCCCAAGGGAATGCAAGCGGGAACGGGAACGGACAAGGTGATGGGAGTGGGAATGGCGAAGGAGACGGAACTTCTCCGGAAAGCGGCACGGGCAGCGGCGCAAACGGTATTGCCTCCTTCTCCTGTGATCCCGGTTCCATGCTCCATTTGCTTGCACAGGATGGATCGTTCCCCTTCGGTCTCTGCATGCTGAACTCACCGTTTGCACCGCGGCTTGGAAACATCAATGATATACAGCTGTAGTTCGTTTCGCTTTCCGTGATCCTTCGCTACTCTGGATTCCATGAAGCGAAATGTTCTGATGGGAATTGTCGCCTGTTCGATCTTCATTCCCTTCGCGTGTGCGAGCGGAAGTGGGTCTCTCGCGGTGACGCTTCCTTCCTTCACGCAACAGTCTGTGCCGCAGGGCGCCCAACGCGTCCCGGTTCTCAAGGTTCGCCTCGAAGCGTCGTGTGCAGCGAGCGTGCCTGTCTCTGCCGTGACGGTCCGCCACAGTGGTCTCGGCTCGGTCTCGGATTTTTTGAGAGTCTATGTGATGGATGGTGAGAAGCGCGTCTCGGCCGTCCATGCAGTGCCGAAGAAGGATCCGCTCCGGATCCGGCTGCGTACGTACGTCGTCCCCGCATGTGAACGACGAGACCTGACGCTCTTTGCCGATATGGCATCCGATGCCGCTGCGGGCGGCGAACACCATTTCGATCTCGTGTCCGTTGACGCGAAGGGTGAGGTGACGACCGGCGGGCAGGCATCCTCAAGCGCTTCGCGTCTCCGCGTCACGCCGTCGTCGACGCAGTTCTCGGTCCGCATCGAGTACCGTCCCGTCTTGACGCCCGTCTACTGGGGCACGGACAGGATCGTCGCCCGCTTGCTCCTCTCGGGAGGATCGTCAGCGGATCAGGAAGTGACGGCCATCACCTTCACCAACGACGGTTCCGCTCATGATGCGGACATGCAAAATATCTACATGGAAACATCCAGTCATCAGCAGCTCTCCGAACCCGTTGCCCAGATGGATGGCCGCACGGTTCGTATCGTCTTCGATCCGCCTCTGAAGCTGCAGCGCAATGCCGCGAAGCTCCTGCACCTGCGTGCCGACGTCCGTGCGAGCGCTTCGCATACCATCGAGTGGACCATCGACGAGCCTTCGGACGTGGAGGCGCGGACGGCCGGGAGGAGGTGAGGGATTTCGCCGCTCATCGAACATCAAAACATGCGTCACACCCGGCCGTGCTTGACGTGGACGAAGAAGATCCTAGACTCGGCATCCATTTTCTTCCCTTTGTTATGAGCACACTGAATGTTGCCGTTTGTGATTGGGGCGGAAGCAACACCCGCTCCTGCGTCCTGGAGAACGACGGAAAAGATCTCCATCTTGCTGAAGGCACGTCCGTCATCCTGAACACCGAAGGTATGACAGATATCGATACTGTTCTGGATCGTGGGATCGGAGCTTCGATCAATCGATACAATGGTCGAATTCACGGCGTATCAACGGCATTTGCGGGTCCCATCAAGGATCACCGCCTGGTGCGAAAAGCTCCGAACATTCATTGCTTCACGGGATTTCCCTTCGATCTGGGCGGGAAATTGCGCGACACGTTCCAGGTCCCCGCTGTCGTCGGCAATGACCTCGAAGATGCGACGATGGAGGAGCTTCGGGCCGGAGCGATTCAGGGAATGGGGAATGCTCTCGTGGAGAATGTCGGGACGGGTTGGGGGGAAGCGTACGTCCTCGACGGGAAGGTGCACCCGACGGAAGCCGGTCATGCGTGGCTTCCCACGGATAGAACATTCGGGAAGTCTTGCGGCTGTGGAAATCAGGATTGCGTCGAATCGAGTCTCAGTGGAGGAGCGATCAAGCGTCGCGTACTCGAGATTTGCCAACAGAGGAGTCTCAAGATTCCTGAGGGGACGCATCCCTGCGCATTCCTTGATCAGGAATTTCTTTGCGGCACCCCTTGGGCGGTAGAACTGTACAACGAACTTGCGTTTAAAATCGGGAACGTCATCGGAGGCAATCTGAACCGGTTTCCGGAGATTGAAGGAATCGCATACATGGGGAGCTTCATGGAGTGTGCGATGAGGATGCAATCATTCAGAGATCGCATGCGCACTGCCATGCTAAAGCGATCAATGTTTTTGAGCGACCATGAAGCCATTCCGATCCGGGAAGTGCAGGGACCGAGGATCGACGGCCAGTACGTGGGTGCCATGTACGGAGCGGCAAGCAGCTGGAAATATCTCAAGGAAGAAGGTCGCGCCACCGAGTAGTTGTTTTTGTTGCATGTATATGGTGCCGACGGAGAGACTCGAACTCTCACATCCTTGCGGATACACGCTCCTGAAGCGTGCGCGTCTACCAATTCCGCCACGTCGGCCTACAGTTCTGAGAAGAAGGAACGTTCATGTGCTTTCTGTGAGCGGTCCTGAGCGAAGTCGAAGGGCCGCCACGTCGGCATGGGGGAACTCTAGCAGTTTTGTGAAGGAAATGAAGCTCGGCAAAATGTCCCTTTACTTCCTCCTCGCTATTCCTACAATCCACCCACATGACTTCCTATCCACAACAGCGCGACCTACGTGCAGAACGTCAGTTCAATCAGGAATTCCCACAACGTCTTTCCCCGGAAGAATTTTTTCTCCTTCAGTCTCTCCGTGATGGAACATTCAAGCGTGCAGCTCAGGCGATGGACTCGCAGGAGGGAGAAAGGGATAGGGTATGAGACGTTCATGCATGTGCAGCTTCCGTTCCTGGAGAATCATTCCAAACAACTTTAATGAAATTCGGATCGTGATACTTTTCCGGATCTTCTTGAAATCGGTCACGTTGAGAATGCTTGTACTGGTTCATCATGGACTTTCGATAATATTCGTTAAACGTGATATTGGATTTAACCCATTCTCGTATGCTTGTTAAGTCTCTCAGCTCTTCTTTCGGTGGAGCAATACGCGGTGCATTCTTTCCGAGAGCCACGCGAATTCTATCGTCAGGCATAGTGCGCACATCAGCATTGGTGGCACCAAATGCGTACGTTGAATCGTTAAAGTTTATGGAAAACTGAACATCGTGGCGCTTCGTGTCAGCCAGTGTGCTCGCACAGCCGTCCAGACACTTCAGCAAATACCCGCCCTGGATACTCACATTGGCATGGGGACGAAGAGTGTTTCGAAGCAGCTCGACCGTGTCGGGTTTCAGACGTCCTTGGTCTGTTTCGATAGAATCCGTGACGACTGCTGATGTATTTCCAAACGAATGCAACATTGCATCCATGATTTTCTGTTCCTCTGGATGGGAAAGTGAGCGACGCGGCATGACGTAAATGCGCAGACTGCTTGTATCATGAGCCGCCAACGCGTCCAATTCCTGAACAGTGTCCATCAAGTACATGTATGCCTGTGGAAGTAAGTCGGGATCGGCCTGAATGGCAGCAGTTGCTCTCGCTGCTATGTCGACGAGTTTGGATTCGATATATCGGTGAATATTTCCCTGAGACTGCTTCCAATACTTCATGTTGTCTTCTTCGTCCAAATCTGCAAAGGAGTACAAAGGATGGATACAAATTCGCACGTCTGAATACCGTGAAATTTCAGAAGGAAGAAGAGATTCCAATCGTGGCAGAGGCCAATCGCCACGGTGAAGAATGTCTCGGGAGACGCTATCCAGAACCTTCGAAACATGTTCTTGAAGAGCAGGGGGATGTTCAGTATTTGGCAGCACCGTAGAAATATTCAAAGGATGGTTGTTGTTCTTCGCAATCGTGACGCAATGAAGAAAGCCCTTTCTGTACTGCTCCAAGTGATTTTCATGAAGTAACGAATCGATTTTGTGAGTATCTTCAGAAGTAAGTTCAGCCTTCATATTTGCATCAACACCTTCATTCTTCGGATTGAAAGCGTTCCGAGCAGCCAGTGATTCCTGTATTGATTCCAACCGTTTAGTATACCAAATATCACATGTTTCGAATAGTTGTATGTAACAGCTTGTTGTTTGGCAGGGATACCTATTCTTGATGATGTCTTGAGGGCAGAGAATCATGATGTAGTATGCCGGCCTATGAACGCTCAATCCCTTACACGCTGGTCCGGATACCTTCTGCTCCTCCTCTTTGCTTTCGCCATGCTCGTACGCGGGGGGAAGGGGATTGAAGCCACATGGCTGCTTGCGGGAATCGGGTCGGTCGTCGTCATCGGTTCGATTCTTTTTCGTGAGAAGAAGGAGAAGGACATAACGCCGGAGCTGTGGCTCACGGGCATGCTCTTCGTCGCCTGGACGATCGTGAGCTTCCTGCTTTCCGCCACGCGCAACTACGGCCTCGACGAGGTCCTGCGTGATGCGACGCTGATCCTCCTCACGTTCTGGATCATCCGGCACGCTGACGCGAGCGGGACGAAATCCTTCATGCACTTGTTCCTCAGGGTATTCATCGCCTTCACGCTCCTCGCCTGCGCCGTCGGCATGGCGGTGTACGTGCTGCAGCCGGTCAATCGCCTCGTGGGTACCTTCTTCTACGTTCGATTCTCCCGCGACTACTGGCCCAACGCCTTCGCCGAATACCTCCTCCTCGCATGGCCGGTCGTCCTGTGGTGGGCATCAGAGGTCACGAAGAAACGAGTACGAGCTCTTCGTTTCGTGCTTTTGGGTATCGTGCTTGGCTGTCTCCTCCTCACATTCTCCCGCGGGGCGTTCATCGCGTTCGTCGGGCAGGTTTTTCTGCTGGGGTTCTTCCGCTGGCGCTCCGGAATCTCGATGCGTGCAGGCTCGCTCTGGAAATCACTGGTCGGAATCGCGGTCGTTTCCGTCGCCGTGTTCTTCGCGATGAATGCGCTGCGTTCGCCCTTCTTCCCCGTGCAGTCCGTGGAGAAGAAAGTCACCTTCACCGCGGAGGAAGGGTCCACTTCCTTCACGGAGCGCCTCAGCTTCTTCTCGCAGTCACTCACGCTTTCGCAGGAACACCCCTGGTTCGGGTGGGGCCCGTACAGCTTCCGCTTCGTTCAACCTCGCCTGCAGACAGAAGTGCTTGCCACATCGGACCACCCGCACAATGTCTTCCTCAAGCTCGCACTCGAGAGGGGATGGCCCGCCGCCCTGCTGTTCCTCGCGTTCCTGACGCTCATCCTGTGGCCCGGCTTGCACACAAGTGTCTCGAAGAAGACAGACGCGATGGACTTCGCAACAAGCTACCGTCTCACGATCGTTCTCGGCGTCCTCGCGCACAACCTCATCGATTACAATCTCCAATTCCTCGCAGTGTCACTACCGTTCTTCATCGTCTTCGGCTTCCTCGGGAAGCCTTCGCCGCGAGCGCTTCGTCCATTCCTGCGTGTGTCGATGCGTACGTTGGAATGTGCTCTCGCTATTGCGATTCTCGTTGTCGCGCTCTGGGAAGGACAGTTCCTCGTTACCTCCGCACTCGGAAGGCGTGAGGAGGCACGTGAGAACATTCCCGGCGCGCTGTCGTGGTATGCACGGAGCGTTGATTCTCTCTTCCCGCGCGATGTGCAGCTCTCGCGAGCGCGGTACCTTGTCAAACAGAATGCATTCATCGATGCGGAGAATGCACTTGGTGAGTACCTTCGGGGAAATGCGGAAGATGCGCGCGCGTGGAAGCTTCTCGGAGAGATCCAGTTGCAGATGCAACGCCGGGAGGAAGCCGTTCGATCGTTGGATCAGGCGTACGTGCTCGGCAAATGGAACGATGCAGGGATCGCATTTGACGAATTGAAGGCCCTCTTATCCGCGAATGACACGAATCGTATTCAGAAGCTCAAGCCGTCGGTTCTTCAGTTGATCACGAAGTACGCACGGGCGCTCAATGACAATACGCACTACATCGCACTCTCGCAGAACCTGGAGCAGTACATGGAGCTTTCGCGCGTTGCGGGCGCTGTGTATCCGGACGATGCACCAACGATCATGCAGACTGCCGTTGCGATACGCGACAAGGCGGTACAGATGAGAGGGCAGTCAAAGGTGCAGAAGGGCTACCTTTGGTGATTGAGGAGCTCAAGAGCGAGGATTCAGTAACGAGGCGTTCATGAATCCTTCAAAAGGAATATCGATTCGGACTATGTACCAGAATCATGTCAACTATTGATTGAATTGGGGCTGGTATGTCAGGAACATCTGAGGATGCATCGCAGATGAATATGTGATTACAAAAAAAATTGTTTCAAATCCCTCCCCGTCGCGGAAGCGAGGGTCTGAGATGGGGTGTGTCTTTGGCGCGAGCTGCATTCTTTCGCGCCGGCCACTTGGCTCACTCCTTTCCGCCCTAACCAAGGGAAGGAAGTCTCACCACCATGCAGAGGAGCAAAAGGGTGATGAGCGCCGCGTGCAGATACACGGGGCGGAGTGAAGCTCGGTAGGTGAATTGCTTCACGCGTTTTATCATAGGCCTCCGGAAGGGAGTGCGGCAGTGTACGGATGAGCTTCCCGGTGTCCAGTAGTATTTGACTATTAGTACTTTCGATTGAATCGTATACTCTATGTTCTACAATCGAGAATTCGTCTGCAGATATTTGATCGCAGCCCTGATATATACATATAACAACGAACAAAAGAATTGCTCAAAAGCAAGAGAAATCATGATGTTCAATGGTTGCGGGATCCCATGAATAATGTGAATTACCCTACTCAATCAATTACCAACCTTCTTTGAACGAAGGATGGTCGGAGCGAAAGGACCCTTCGTCGGCCTTCGCCTCCTCAGGGCAAGCTTGAACCGGCGAATAGCCTTGCTTTCTTCTCCCGACGCCATCCTTTGATTTCTCTGGCTGCCGCTTCTATTCGTGTCTTGAACTCTTCATGCCAATGCATCTTCTTGAATGCATGCTTCTTCGTGTAAGCACATGCCACTTTTCCTCGATGCCCAAGCAGTCTCCTCTGCAAGTCATTGGTATGACCCACGTAATACGAACCGTCATCAAGTTCAATGATGTACACCGAATACAGAGGGCCAACGAATATAATGGCTTGCCATGAGGATTTGCTTCACAAATCCGAATGGTCGGGGCGAAAGGACTTGAACCTTCGACCTCACGGTCCCGAACCGTGCGCTCTAGCCAACTGAGCTACGCCCCGACGTTTGGATGGTACCACAATATGGATGGAGAAAAACAATCCCTCTGCCGTAGCATCATTTCAAGCATCACACCCTTCTGTTACTATGGGATCGCATTTCCCCCAAGTCTTCATGAAGATTCGTCCCCTCTACATTGTCATAGCCGTCGTCGTCCTCCTTGGCGCATGGATGATGACGGGATATAACGGATTCATTTCTTCCCAGCAATCGGTGAAGACGGCATGGGCGCAGGTGGAGACCACCTACCAGCGTCGTTTCGACCTGATCCCCAATGTGGTGAGCACGGTGCAAGGGTCGGCTGACTTCGAGCAGGGCACTCTTACTGCCGTCACACAGGCCCGCACGCAGTGGCAGCAGGCCGGATCCGTGAGCGGCAAGGTGGCCGCAGCGGAGCAGTTTGATTCCGCGCTCTCCCGTCTCCTCGTCACCGTCGAAGCATATCCGACCCTGCAGAGCACGCAGGCATTCCGCGATCTCATCACGGAGTTGGAGGGAACGGAAAACCGCATCGCCGTTGCCCGTCGCGACTACAATACGGCCGTACAAGAGTACAACGTACGCGTGATGCGCTTCCCTGCCAGAATACTCGCCGGTCTTTTCGGTTTTAGTGCTGAGACGATGTTCGAGGCAACACCCGGTGCAGAGGTCGCACCGAAAGTGAACTTTGGCAGTGCAGCTTCGCAGGCGTTCTCCTCGTAATGTTTCTTCTTCGCACCATGACATTCTCTTCGACGCTCCGGCGTTCTCTTCTCATTGCGTCATTCCTGTGTGTGCTGCCGACCGCGGCGCTCGCATTCATTGTTCCGCCGAATGACGGATTTGTGACGGATACAGCAGGGGTGATCACAGCGGAGCAGAAAGCGGAACTGGATGCTTCGCTCAATGCGTACCGGACGAAGACCAGCAACGAGATCGCCATTCTGCTCGTGAAGAATCTCGGTGGAGAGGTGATTGATGATGTCGGGGTGCAGGTGGGACGGGCATGGGGGGTTGGCGCAAAGCAGAAGAACAATGGCATCCTCATTCTCGCCTCACTCGAAGACCGACAAGTGACGATTCAGACGGGATACGGTCTCGAAGGTGCGGTGCCGGATGTCGTCGCGAAGGGTGTGATCGATGAGGACATCGTCCCTGCGTTCCGGGATGCGAAGTACTTCGAAGGGCTCGTGGCGGCCACGGAAGCGCTCGAGAAACACATTGGCGGTGAGTACACGGCGGACAGGTACACATCGGGTGAGGATGGCGGATTCGTCCCATTCCTTCTCTTCCTTGCCTTCGTAGGGTTGCAAGCGCTCTCCGCGTTCCTCGGCCGTACGAAATCCTGGTGGATGGGGGGTGTGATCGGAGGGGTCTTCGGAGTCGTTCTCGCCGGATTCTTCAGCTGGTGGTTCTCCATCCCGCTCCTCATCATTCTCGGTCTCATCTTCGACTACATTGTGTCGCACATGACTCATACGAAACGCCGAGGACGCTGGTGGGGTGGGGGATTCGGAAGTGGCGGGGTCGGGGGGGGGATTGGCGGGGGGGGGAGAAGGGGAGTGGGAGGGGGGGAGGTATAAGATAACCTACAAGTGCGAGAAGCAGGGCAATAATTAATCCTGCGCCTCCCTTCTTTCCCCTTCCTATCCTGCCGAACCGCATTGATCTGAATAATGCTTCAGAGACAAATGCAAATATTCCAACAAACACTATTGAGATTATGAGCAATCTTACATCCCGATTCCTTATATGAGTGAGTTCATGTGCAATAACTGCTTCAAGCTCTTCGTCATTTAACTTATTGATTATTCCATTAGAAAGAGAGACGGAAAAAGTCCTTGAGTCAATTCCGCTGGCAAAAGCATTCAAAGAATCATCCTTAATAATATTGATT
>Ga0172379_10000263_pt1 | contig 142429 bp, 127 predicted proteins | sample GrowelOW334metaG_FD_119756 | JGI IMG/M metagenome (GOLD analysis project Ga0172379, IMG submission 119756) | Groundwater microbial communities from an aquifer near a municipal landfill in Southern Ontario, Canada - Groundwater well OW334 metaG | ecosystem: Environmental > Aquatic > Deep... | reverse complement strand
GGATGAGTATGTAACTTGGTTCAACAACAGCAGAATTCACGGGTCGCTGAATTATCTAACACCGGCTGAATTCAGATCATTGTCCTTATAATTTTTGTATCATTAAGCGTTGACGATCCAGTACTGCTCTACTTCCGGCTGGTCAACTATTTTCACCATATTTTTCGTTTTGATTATCAAATCGTTTACAAAAATAAAAAAAGGTCTACGACCGAAGCCATAAACCCTTATAATTATTGGAGCCGATGAGGAGATTCGAACTCCTGACCTATTCATTACGAATGAACCGCTCTGCCAACTGAGCTACACCGGCATTTCTCGATTATTTATTTTAGCAACTGCTCTTCCGCAAACAATTCACTCATTGACAATTCACCAAAAATTCGCGTTATCGACTTCGCAATTATCGGCGCTACCGACAACGAAACTATTTTAGGAATGCGTTTATAAGCCTCAAGCGGAATGGTATTGGTAACAATTACTTCTTTCAATACCGACTTTTGAATGTTTTCTATTGCCGGGTCGCTTAGTATCGCGTGCGTTGCACAAGCATACACGTCCTTTGCACCCATTTTTTTGAGCGCAACCGCGGCTTCACACAATGATCCGGCACTATCGACCATATCATCAATCAATACTGCGGTTTTGCCTTCAACGTCACCAATCAAATTAGCCACTTCAGCAACACCGGGACGCGGACGGCGTTTTTCAATAATCGCAATCGACGCATGCAACATATCTGCCATAATCCGGGCGCGTGTTACTCCGCCCAAGTCCGGCGATACGACCACTAAATTGTCGATTTTTTTGTGCGCAATATGTTTTGCCAAAGTCGGCACACCGCGCAAATGATCGACGGGGATATTGAAAAATCCTTGAATTTGATCAGCGTGCAAATCCATAGTTATTACCCGTGAAATCCCGGCTGTTGTATATAAATCAGCCATTAATTTCGCCGATATCGGTTCACGCCCCCGTGTTTTGCGGTCTTGTCGGGCGTAGGCATAGTAGGGGATTATTGCGGTAATCGCCCGACAAGATGCCCGTTTCATCGCATCAGCCATTATCAACAGCTCGATTACGTTGTCGTTCACCGGATTACAGGTCGATTGCACGATAAAGCAATCAGCTCCCCGCACAGTTTCTTCGATCAGAACCTGCGTTTCGCCATTTTTAAATTTACTAACCTGAGCCTTACCTAATTCAATTCCCAAATAACTGGCAATCTCTTGTGAAAGCTCCGGGTGGGCGCTACCGCTGAAAAGTTTCAACTTCCGTTTAGCTGCATTCATCAGTTGTTTTTATCTCCCAACATAAATTACATGAAGATTTTACCACAAATCGCGCTATAAAAAAACCAATCAATTCATTTATTCATACCGCAAACGAGCAGCACTAATACTTTTTTTGATTTTTTCAAAATTGTTTTCCATTTCCCGCACCAATTGAAACTGTGTACGACAACGGTCTAAATTGTGACCCTCGCGGTGAATTCGAAAATAATTGTCGCCATCCAGATGATCGGTCAAGAAGCGTATCCCTGTTTCAAAAGTTATTACCTGACCGGCGATACTCATACTATCTTGTTCAACTGCATTCAGATACTTGCTGGCTTCGCTAAAATAGCCATCCGCGATTGCATCAAACATTGGCAATTCAAATTTAACCTTGGCTAAGTCGCGCTCATCTTCTTCGGCAAAACAAGTCGACGTACGCACCATGTCGCCAAAGTCATAAGCCGCCAACCCGGGCATTATCGTGTCAAGGTCAATTACACAAATGGCTTCGCCAGTGTTTTTATCAAACATTACATTATTAAGCTTGGTATCGTTATGGGTAATGCGTTCAGGAATCTTGCCGGCATCCAGTAAATCCAGCAATGCGTTTGCCAAACTTTCATGGCGCAACGCAAAGTCGATTTCCTCGCGGCAATTTTCTGCACGGTTATATTGGTCTTGTTCCAGTTTTTCCAAAAACGTTCTGAACCGCTTGCGGGTGTTGTGAAAATCGGGAATGGTGTCGTGTAAACGCGGTCCGGTTAAATCGGCAATCAATGCTTGAAATCTGCCAAACGCCCGCGCTGCTTCACGAGCCATTGCCGGCGATTGCGCCGCATCATAAGTGCACGCATTTTCAATAAACAGATAGGTACGCCAATAGTTGCCGTCTTCATCGCTTATCCAAAAATCTTCAGTCACTGCCGGAACAAGCTTTAGCGCATAGCGGTCCGGATCAACCTGATTTTCTGCCCGCAGCTTTGCGCGCACATGTCGCAGCACCCGCTCTACATTATCCATTACTTTCCACGGCTCTTTAAATACATTAGCATTGATGCGCTGATGTACATAACGGGCAATTTTACCGTCACGTTTGTATTCGGCTAAATAAGTGTCATTGATATGACCATTGCCAAACGGCCGCGCATTAAAAAACTCTCCGGCAATTCTGAACCGCTGTGACAGCAGCTCTAAATCATGACGATCACCTTTCATTCAGCCTCCGAAATCGCGTTGCCCATTCCGGTTTGTTTTCCTGTTTAGCACGCGCCAGTCCAAGCGCATCTTTCGGTATATCCCTGTTTATTGTGGATCCGGCAGCAACATAAGCGCCTTCACCGACAGTAACCGGCGCCAGCAGATTTACGTTACAGCCGACGAACGCCCGGTCTTCAATAGTCGTACGGTGTTTGTTGAAACCGTCGTAGTTAACAGTTACCACACCACAGCCGATATTAACACCATCGCCCATGTCGGTGTCGCCAATATAAGTTAAATGCGAAACTTTGCTTTTTACGCCGATATTGGAATTTTTAACTTCGACGAAATTGCCCAGATGCGCAAGTTCGCCAATAACCGAGCCCGGCCGTAAATGAACATAAGGGCCAACCGTCGCGCCGTTATGCACCTCGGCTAAAACGGCATGGACATTATGAATTTTTACATCATTTCCGATTTCGGTGTTTATCAACCGCGCATTCGGCCCGATTTCACAATTATCGCCAATATCAGTTGCACCTTCCAGATAGGTGTTAGGATAAATAATTGTGTCATAGCCGATTGAAACATCGCAATCAATATAAGTTGTTGCCGGATCAATCATTGTCACACCGTTAACCAGGTGTTTTTCCCGGACACGATCACGAATGATTTTATCGGCCTGTGCAAGTTCGACTCTGGAATTAACACCAATGGTCTCTTGCCAGTCAGCCACAACAATTGCCCGGACTTTTTCGTTTTGGCTGTTTAAGATGCTGATGGCATCGGTAAGATAGAACTCGCCCTGGGCATTGTTCGGAGTGAGTTTTTTTAATGCCGCAAATAGTTTTTTGCAGTCAAAACAATAGATTCCGCTGTTGTATTCATCAACAGCCAGTTCCTCAGCATTGCAATCTTTTTTTTCAACGATACGCAACACCTGGCCTTCGTCGTTTCTGATTACACGTCCATAACCGGCATCCGGCATTTTCGCAGTCAAAACTGTTGCCGCCGCTTTAGTTTCAATGTGATGTTTGCATAATTGCTTCAAAGTATCCGGTGTTAGTAACGGCGTATCGCCGCACAACACCATAACCACTCCGGCAAAATCGTCCAAGCGGCTTTCTGCCATCATCACGGCATGGCCGGTGCCTTTTTGTTCATTTTGTTCGGCATAATCCGCCTGCTCGCCAATGGCTGTTCGGACAGCATCTGCACCAAATCCGACTACCACAACATTTCTGACAGCTCCGGCAATAATTGCAGCATCCAGCACATGCTGCAACATCGGTTTCCCGGCTGCGCAATGCATCACTTTCGGCAGCACCGATTTCATCCTGGTTCCTTTACCGGCCGCTAATATTATCGTTGCAAACTCATTTTGTAACATAAACTCTCCAAACTTGGTAATTATTTATTGTGATTCAAATCATTAATTGCGCTTAGTGTATATGATCATCAATACGCGCATCAAAGCCGGATGCCTGCAGTTTAGCCAGCACTTCTTCAATATGGTCACGATTACGGGTTTCCACCGCAACTTCAACCAAAACAAACCCCAGCGGCAAATCGCGCTCCAACCGGTCTTGCGAAATCGAAGTTATATTCGCACCGGTTGTTGCGATAATACTCAAACAATCCCGCAAAATTCCCGGACGATCCTGCGCAGTCATCGCTATTCGCACCATGCGTCCGCTGCGAATCAAGCCGCGGTCAATGATTCTGCTGATAAGATTTATATCGATATTTCCGCCGGAAACCACCGAAACGATTTTTTTGTGTCGCGGAATTATTCCGTTCAACACTGCTGCTAACGCTGTTGCACCGGCGCCCTCGGCAATAATCCGGCTACGCTCCATAAGCATAAAGATTGTTGCGGCGATTTTATCGTCACTTACAACAAAAACATCATCAACATAGTGTTCAATATGTTTAAAACAATACTCACCGGGAATTTTTACTGCGATTCCGTCAGCAATTGTTGTAGCGCTGTCCGTGGTCAGTAATCGTCCTTCACGTACTGAACGGTACATCGCCGGGGCTCCCTCCGCCTGAACACCATAAACTTTGACTTGCGGATTTAGTTCTTTTATCGCAGCTGCAATACCGGACAAAATCCCGCCACCACCGATGGGCACAACAACCGCATCGACATCCGGCAAAACTTGCATGATTTCCAGTCCAATAGTTCCTTGTCCGGCGATAACCGCAGGGTCGTTGAACGGATGAATAAAAGTAGCCCCCTGTTGCTCGCAAATTTCCCGAGCTTTACCATAAGCATCATCGTAAACCGCGCCGAATTGAACCACCTCAGCACCGTAGCCTTTGGTTGCTTCCACCTTCGCCAATGGCGCCGTTTTTGGCATAACTATCGTCGCTTTAATTCCGGCAGCGGTTGCACCGTAGGCCACACCTTGCGCATGGTTACCGGCACTTGATGCCACAACTCCGCAAGCCCGCTCAGCTTCACTTAATGTCGCAATCTTATTGTAAGCACCACGCAATTTAAATGAACCGGTTTTTTGACGATTTTCAAGTTTGAGATACACGTCAGCTCCTGTCATCGCTGAAAAACTACGGCTCTGCTCCAGCGCTGTTTGATAGGCCACCCCTTTGATCCGCTCGGCCGCTGCCTTGATTTCTTCCAGAGTTACCAATTTCATGATTGTTCTCCTTTAAAAATATAATTTTTGATTTTTACAAACATAGGCCGCGCCTGAAAAATCTTTTTGCAAGACAGCTTTTGCAGCATTAGCACGCCGCTCGTCTTCAAAAATTCCAAACACCGCCGTTCCGCTGCCGGACATTAGCGAATTCAATGCCCCGTTTATGCGTAAACTTGATTTTATATCTTCAATCTGCACATATCTTCCCACCGATACTGCTTCCAAAACATTTCCCATGCAATCCGCAATTCCGGCAAGGTTTTCTGCAACTAACGCAGCCAACATCTTATTGATGTTTGGATGAACTATTTTTTCAGCATGTAACGCAAACTGACCATAGGCCCAAGCCGTCGATATTCCGAAATCAGGTTTGAAAATAACAATTGAGCATTCCGGCAGCGAAGAAACTGGCAAAATTTTCTCGCCCCGCCCAACTGCGCGAGCAGTACCGCCGGCAACGCAAAACGCGACATCTGAACCAATTTTAGCACTCATATACTGCAATTCGGTTATTGACAGATTAGTGGCAAACAATTTATTCAAACCACGCAGTACCGCCGCCGCATCAGCGCTGCCACCAGCCAGACCGGCTTCCATCGGAATATATTTTATCAAATCAATTTCTACACCGCGTTCAATCGTCGTTTCATTGAAAAACAGCCTCGCCGCTTTGTACGCCAGATTGCTTTCATCGGCTGCAAGCTCAGCACCGGCCACCCGCAGCACAATTCCCTTGGCCGTTTCCAACAACCGCACTTCATCATGCAAACTAATCGTCTGCATGATCATATCAACTTCATGATAACCATCAGTACGTTTATGCAATATATCCAATAACAGGTTTATCTTGGCATAAGCTTTTTCAATAATCATAATACAGCCTTTGCTAAAAAGTATAGCGCACTCCGAAATCCGATCCAAATTGCCAAGTACAGTTGGACGGTTCGACAACTTGATAAGAAGTGCCGGAGACATTGGCTCCGCTGCTTGTACCCATTTGCGAATAATCCGCCCAGGGCGTAACAACTAACGCAAATTGCTTGTTTAATTTGTAGGTAAAGGGAACCCGCAAATCAACGCCGAATTGACTGCCTAAAGTCATGTTAACACTATAAGTTTGCCCGTTAATTGGCAGATTATCAGCAGTAAAATTACCTGCCAGCATCATTCGTACCGACAAATCCATCTCGCAATTCAAGTCTGCCGAAAATTCGTATTCGTGACGCAAACCAACTGGCACGTATAACCAACTATACACTTCGTTAATTCCGCCGTTATTACTGGATGAACATACCCCGATCTGCCAGCGCCGATAACCTAATCCAAAATAAAGTTGTGACTCAATAATTTTAATATAATCATACATCGTCAGTACTTCAATTTCCATCATCAAATTATCGCTAACCCCGGTTGCCGGTAAACCAGGACAAGTTCCATTATAATCGGTATTGCCTTTCGTAATAAAGGCGTTTATACGAAAATCCCGATCGGCATTCACATTGGTGCGCATATAGCTCAGCCTAAGTCCGTTCAACAACCCGTTTTCCTGACCACTAAACGCTTGCCCGTTAACCATACCGCCGGAATTCTCTTGATAATTAAAAAAGAAACTCTGAACATCAATTTCTAAACTGTTTTCGTCAATTGCACTCGCAAAGTTTGGTGAAAAAAAACCAAAACAAGCCACGAATACGGCTAACAACCATACTCGCGGCGAGTTCATTATTGATTCCTGCAACTCCTCTGAGAACCGTGCAACGCGTATTTTCATATACACCACAAAATCAGATGATTATAGCAACGGCTTACCGCTCATTGATTCCGGCTGTTCAATATTAGCCAGTTTCAACATTGTCGGCGCAATATCGGCCAATACACCGTCTTCACGGAGACTTTTACCGATAAGTTCATCATCTACGATTATTAACGGCACTTTGTTCAAGGTATGCGCAGTATGCGGACAATTATTAGCGTAATCCCACATTTCATCAGCATTACCGTGATCAGCAGTAATAAGCGCTGTGCCGCCATTTGCTTTAACAGCCGCCACAACCCGCTCCACGCACTGATCCACCGTCTTTACCGCTGTAACTGCCGCATCAAAAACTCCGGTATGCCCAACCATGTCGCAGTTGGCATAATTAATAATAATGAAATCATACTTCTGCGCGTTGATTTCTGCAATTACTTTTTCTGTCACTTCTAGTGCGCTCATGGACGGTTGCATATCGTAAGTATTAACCTTGGGTGAAGGAATAAGAATCCGCTCTTCACCAGTATTCTTCTTTTCCACACCACCATCAAAGAAGAAGGTAACATGTGCATATTTTTCAGTTTCAGCAATGCGCAATTGTGTATAGCCCAAGCGTGAGATGTATTCGCTGAAAGTATCGGTCAACGTCTGCGGGCGATAAGCCACCGGCACCGTTAACGATTCATCATATTGCGTCATGCAGGTATAGAACAACGGAAAATAACCGCCACGGCGTTTGAATCCGTCAAAATCCGGTTTTACAAATGCCCAGGTTATTTCCCGCGCCCGATCCGGGCGGAAGTTGAAGAAAATTACACCATCATTAGCTTTAATACCGCCTTCACGCGCTGATTCAATAATCGTCGGCGGCACAAATTCATCAACCACATCATTAGCATAAGCTTGCTCAACTGCCGAGCGCGCGGTCGGCGCACTATCGCCTTCACGATAAACCAACGCCGAATAAGCCCGTTCCAGGCGTTCCCAGCGTTTGTCACGATCCATAGCATAAAAACGGCCTGAAATAGTTGCGATTTTTCCAACGCCGATTTCCGCAAGCTTCGCTTCCAATGCATCAATGAATTCCAATGCCGACTGCGGCGGAACATCGCGTCCATCTAAAAACGCGTGAATATATACTTTTTGCTGGCCAAGTTTTTTTGCCAACTCTACTAAAGCATACACATGACTAATATGACTATGCACACCACCGTCAGACAACAACCCGCATAAATGCAACGCCCCGCCGGCTGCTTTAGTGTCTTCAATCGTTTTAATCAACACCGGGTTTTGAAAAAAATCACCGGTGCGAATGGCTTTTGAAATCCGCGTCAACTCCTGGTAAACTACCCGGCCCGCGCCCATGTTCAAATGACCAACTTCACTATTGCCCATCTGTCCTTCGGGTAAGCCAACATCTTCACCTGAACACCCAAGTCGCGTGTGCGGATATTTTGCCCGCAGCGCCATAATGTTTTCCGGACAAGCGCCAACAACAGCATTGAATTTATCATCCATTTTCCCACAACCAAAACCATCCAGAATGATCAATGTCTGCGGTTTGTTAATTTTTGACATATATAAATGAACTCAAAGGTCAGGAGTTAGATAGCAGAGCAAATCGCCCCGTCATCCAACTCCCAACCTCCAACTTCGTTCCTCCAATATTAAAATTTAACTATCTTCGCAAAATCTTCGGCATTAAGGCTGGCGCCGCCAACCAATGCACCGTCGATATCGCTCATCGCCATCAATTCGCTGGCGTTATCGGCTTTTACGCTACCGCCGTACTGAACACGTACCGCATCAGCGGCAGTTTGCCCAAAAACAGTTGCCACTTCGCGGCGAATGAACGCACACACATCATTAGCGTCTTTACTGGTAGCGGTTTTTCCGGTGCCGATAGCCCAAACCGGCTCATAAGCAATAACCAATCCGGCTACTTCTTCAGCAGTAAGTCCGCTCAAGCCGCCACGGGTTTGAGTCGCACAAATTTCCTGGGTAATTCCGGCTTCACGCTGCGCCAAGGTTTCACCTACACAAAGAATCGGAATAAGATTGTGTTTTAGCGCCGCTTTTACGCGTTTATTCACCGTCTCATCTGTTTCGCCAAAATATTGACGACGTTCACTATGACCAACGACTGCGTATTTACAGCCAGCTTCAACAAGCATATTCGGCGCGATTTCCCCAGTGAAAGCGCCTTTCTCTTCCCAAAAAATATTTTGCGAACCAATTGCAATATTCGTGCAGCAAGCTGCCTCAGCAGCCGCTGCCAACGCCGTAAACGGCGGACAAACTACGATTTCTACATTTTTCACATCAGCTACTAACGCGGCCAACGCTTTCACGGTAGCTTTAGTTTCAGCAACGGTTTTGTGCATTTTCCAGTTTCCGGCAATAATTGGTGTTCTCATTCTTACCTCATATGTTTATTTTTTCAACTTAATATAACTAGCAACTTCCTTTACTGCAGCAACATTGGCCGCAGCAAGTATCTTGAATCGCGGCAATCCCCGGAAGATTTTTGCCTTCGAGGAATTCCAGGCTGGCACCGCCACCGGTGGAAATGTGGGTGATTTTATCTGCCAAACCAGCCTTTTCAATAGCCGCTACGCTGTCGCCGCCACCAACGACGGTTATTGCACCACAATTAGCAACCGCCTCAGCTACTTTGAAAGTCCCTTTGGCAAAGTTATCCATTTCAAACACGCCCATCGGGCCATTCCAACATACCGCAGCTGCGCCTTTCAGCGCAGCTGCATATAAGTCGGCAGTCTTAGGACCGATATCAAGAATCATCCAGTCCGCAGGTACCGCATCCAACGCTACAGCTTTCCACTCAGCGTCAGCCGCGAATTTATCGGCAACAATTACGTCCACTGGCAACAATAATTTTGCGCCACCCTTTGCCGCGCTATCGATAAGATTTTTTGCCAATTCGATTTTATCAGCTTCTAACAACGATTTACCAACTCCGTAGCCTTGCGCTGCCATAAAGGTATTTGCCATACCGCCACCGATAATCATCGTATCAACTTTACCAAGCAAATTCTCGATAACGCCGATTTTATCCGATACTTTCGCTCCACCAATGATTGCTACATAGGGGTGCGGCGGATTATGAGTAACTTTTCCCAAAAATTCAATTTCTTTTTCCATCAAAAAGCCGGCAACACTGGGAATATATTTAGTAATACCTTCTACCGAAGCGTGTGCGCGATGCGACACGCCGAAAGCGTCGTTGACAACAATATCTGCCAATTTTGCCAATCCGGCACTAAACTCTTCGCCATTTTTTTCTTCTTCTTTATGAAAGCGCAGGTTTTCCAACAGTAATACTTCACCGGGTTTGAGCGCCGCCGAGGCCGCTTCCGCAACCGGGCCAACACAGTCGGCAGCAAATTTCACATTCATTCCCAACAAACCGCCCAAATATTTCGCAACCGGTTCCAAACTATACTTAGGGACACATTCACCTTTTGGCCTGCCGAAGTGGGCAGCGAGTATTACTGCAGCGCCGTTATCCAACAAATATTTTATTGTCGGTAATGTTGCACGAATACGGGTATCGTCAGTGATCACACCATCTTTCATCGGTACGTTAAAATCCACACGCACAAAAACGCGTTTGCCTTTTACATCAATATCGCGAATAGTCTTCTTGCTCATTGTTCCTCCGTTAATATAAATAGTTAAGTAATCAGGTTTTAGGAAAAAAAAGGAAGTAGCAAGCCAGATGCAGAATTTCTCCTACCCCCTACTGCTACTTCCTAAAATTAGCTTATTTGCTTGAGATATATTTTACCAAGTCAACCACACGGTTGGAATAACCCCACTCATTGTCATACCAGCTAACAACTTTGAAGAAACGCTTTTCGCCTTTCAAATTGTTTTGCAAAGTAGCAAGGCTGTCATAGATTGACGAACGAGAATCGTGGATGAAATCAGACGACACCAGTTCTTCATCAGTTACGCCCAAAATACCTTTAAGATAAGTTTTGCTGGCTTCTTTCAAAGCAGCGTCGATTTCTTCGATTGAAGTATCGCGTTCAGCAGTGAAAGTCAAGTCAACAACCGATACTGTCGGAGTCGGTACGCGGAACGCCATACCAGTCAATTTGCCTTTAGTGGACGGCAATACTTCACCAACCGCTTTAGCTGCACCGGTAGTCGACGGAATAATATTGATAGCCGCTGCACGGCCACCGCGCCAGTCTTTTTTCGACGGACCGTCAACAGTTTTTTGTGTTGCTGTATAAGCATGAATTGTGCTCATCAAACCTTTTTCGATGCCAATGCCGGCTTTAAGGATTGTGTGAACAACCGGAGCCAAGCAGTTGGTAGTACATGAAGCGTTCGAGATAATAAAATGCTTGGAAGCATCGTATTCATGTTGATTAACGCCCATAACAATCGTCTTAACATCACCTTTGCCCGGTGCCGAAATAATAACACGTTTCGCGCCAGCCTCCAGATGCCCTTTAGCTTTTTCACTTTCAGTAAACAATCCGGTGGACTCGATAACCAAATCAACACCATATTTACCCCAAGGCAATTCAGCCGGAGTACGGGTAGCTGCTACGCAGTGAATCTCATGACCGTTTACAACAATAACGTCGTTCTCGGTTTTATCCGGCGAGCTTTTCTTCGCGCTAACTTCGTGCTTGAATCGTCCCTGAATTGAATCATACTTAATTTGGTATGCAAAATAATCAGCATCGGTTGAAACATCGACAACCGCTACTACATCAATTTCTTTACCCAATAACCCTTGGTCGCAAATCGCCTGGAAAACCATTCTTCCAATTCTGCCAAAACCGTTAATACCAACTTTAACTGCCATTGAATGAAACCTCCAAAAAATTTTATAGATTTGTATCTGAAAGTATTATACTCCAACTGAAACCAATTGTACACTGCTGAATTGACCGAATTCTGACCAAAATCGAGCATAATTAAATCGTCATTTGTCCCATATACAACACTTTTTGAATCGGCAACATCGCCGCCCCCATTATCGGTGTTTTTTGATCAAGTTTAGAAAACGATACTTTCGCAAAATCCTCTGCTGAAAGATATTGCTTCAAGCGCGGCAACAGCTTTTCGGCATGACGCATTAGCTTACCGCCGATAACCACATGTTCAGGCGCATAAGCTAATATGATGTTGGTAATGCCCACAGCTAGCATCTTGCCATAGTTTTCACAAACTGCGCCAACTTTTGCATCACCGCCGCCACATAACTCAATAACATCAACGAAATCTTTCACTTTTTTGCCAACAACGGCTTGACAGTCTTTCACCAATGCCGGAATCGACACATAGCTATCCCAGCAGCCCTTGCCGCCACAGCGGCATGGCCGACCGTCAACTGCAACGGTCATATGAGCTAGCGTTTTTGCGCCGACACTGCGGCTATTAAAAATACTGCCATTGATCAACACGCCAATATCAATGCCATCGGCTACTGAAACATAAACGCCGTTCCCCTGAAGAATGTCGCGGGCACGCATTTCTGCAAAAATCGCGGCATTAGCACGGTTTTCAAAAATAACCGGTATATTTCGTCCTTCATAAGCAAACACTTCGGTCTTAAAAACTACAGACTTAGAAAGCGCGTCGAAGTCAAACTGTTCCAGCCACGGGAAGGTAAATCCGATTCCGGCAATTCGCGTTGCATCTATGCCGCTTTCTTTAATGTAATCGGATACAATAACTGAAAAATGCTCACCGTGATTAGTTATTTGATCCATTTTATATTCACAATCACGCTCGAATACGATATTTAAATCCAAATCAACAATGATAAACTCCATTACTCCACGACGAAAACTTACGCCGACCGAATAGACTGAATCACTGACAAAAACATACAGACTGGGCTTTCTTCCAGCAGTAATCAACTCACCTTGTCCAATTACCTTTAATATCCCGCGGCCAGTATATTCATCGACAATTTTTGACACAGTAGTCATACTGACGCCTGATTGTCGAACTAACTCGTTTTTGGTAAACTTGCGCAATTGTATCGCAGTATTCAACACCCGTTTTTCATTAGCCTCTTTGATAGTACTATGGACAATAGCTTCCAACCTTTGCATTAATAATTCCCCTTTTTCCGAACTAAACTATTTGCAGTATTTCTCCGCCTGCGTATTTTACATTATTAATTGTTTTTTTTCAACTGCAACACCATATTAAAATAAATATTTTTTTAGTGGCTACTTGAAATTATGGCAGGATTTCAACTGAATTTGTCGAATTATTATTTTTATTAAATATTATCAATTAGCGGAGGGTTTATGCTAATAATTGCTCACCGGGGCGCGAGCGGCTATGCGCCGGAAAACACAATGGTGGCATTCCTGCTCGCCTATCAACAAAAAGCGGACGGCGTTGAACTGGATGTCCATCTGACCGCTGACGGTGAAATCGTAATCTGTCATGACGATGCGCTGGAGCGTACCAGCAACTGTCGCGGTGAACTCAGAAAGAAAACTTTGGCCGAACTCAAGCGCTACGATTTTGGCAGCTGGTTTGGCACACAATTCAGCGGTGAAAAAATTCCCAGCTTTGCTGAATTTTGGGATTGGTTCGTTACCACTGATGAAAACTTTATCGTCAACATCGAAATCAAGAACGGCCCCTATATTCATCACGGTATTGAGCAAAAATTATTGGACATTATTTATAGCAAACCAATCAAAAACCCTTATGACCGAATAATTGTTTCCTGCTTTCACCATAACACGCTTAATAAAGTTAAGGCGGTCGACGCTCAGATAAAAACCGCACTACTGTTTGAAGGAACTCCGGTAGACGTTGTATCAATGTGCAAGCAGTCAGGACCTTCCGAATATATCCATCCCTGCTATAGTTCTCTGGATAACGCGATGATTGCTGCTGCAAAATCAGCCGACATTGGTGTAAACACCTGGACCGTGAATACTGTTGAACAACTAGAATACGTCAAGCAATTTAACCTAACCGGCGTAATTACCAATTATCCCGACCGGGCACGGGCGGCGTTGGAAAAGTAGTCAAGAAAATAAAAGCCAGCCTGCGAATAATCCAGCAGACTGGCTTTTTGCTATTCAGATGCCGTTTGTATCAAATACTTTCCGTAATCATTTTTCTGCATCGCCTTACCTAGTTCCAACAACTGTTCGCGGCTAATATAGCCATATTTATAGGCAATCTCTTCCGGACTGCTAACTAATGTTCCCTGTCGGTTTTGAATAGCCTCAATATACATCGAAGCCTGAAGCAGCGATTCCTGAGTACCGGTATCTAACCAGGCAAAACCTCGTCCCATCGTTTCAACGCTCAGATTGCTGTTCTCCAGATAAACCCGGTTCAAATCAGTTATTTCCAGTTCGCCGCGCATTGACGGTTTCAAGGCTTTGGCATATTCGACAACTTTGTTATCATAAAAATACAATCCGGTAACCGCGTAATGCGACTGCGGCTTCGCCGGTTTTTCTTCAAGACTAATAGCGTTACCCGCTTTATCAAACGCAACCACGCCATAACGCTCAGGATCTTTTACCCAATACGCGAATACCGTCGCACCGCTCTCCTGCTTGGCCGCACGCTTAACCATTTCCGGGAAACCGTGACCATAAAAAATATTGTCGCCGAGAACCAACGCACAGGCATCACCGTTAATAAAATCTTCACCGATAATAAAAGCTTGTGCCAAGCCGTCAGGACTGGGTTGAACCGCATATTGCAAGTTTATTCCCCATTGTGAACCGTCGCCCAACAATCGCTTAAACAGCTCTTGCTCGTGTGGCGTATTAATAATCAAAATATTTTTAATACCAGCAAGCATCAGCGCTGACAGTGGATAATAAATCATCGGCTTGTCGAAAATCGGCAGCAATTGCTTACTAACCGCTTTGGTAATCGGCCACAGCCGCGAACCAGATCCACCGGCAAGAATTATTCCCTTGGTAATCATTGATATCTCCTTGGAGTTAACAATCAAATAATTATCAACTCTTTATTGATGGTTTTTGGTACTCTGGTACCCATTGGCGTATCTGCTGCATTACAACTTCTGAATCGTAGTAAAATTTTATGCTTTCTTCGAACAACTTGAAATCCAAATCATTTTCTTCCAACAATATATATATCTTGTCATCGATAATCCGGACATTGGAATCCGACTGCTTCCAGAGTTCCTCAAACAGTTTCTCTCCAGGGCGCAGCCCGGTGTATTTAATGGCAATATCCACATGTGGTTTTAACCCGGACAACGATATCATATCAAGCGCCAAATCGACAATCCTTATTGGTTCACCCATATTTAAAAGAAATATTTCCCCGCCTTCAGTCAAGGTTCCGGCACGCAACACCAGTTGACAGGCTTCAGGTATTGTCATAAAATAACGTTTCATATCTGGGTGAGTGATGGTTATCGGACCACCATTTTTTATTTGTTGACGAAAATGGGGAACCACACTGCCACGGCTGCCGAGTACATTTCCGAAGCGAACAGCACAAAACCGGGTCGTGGTTGATTTTGCGACCAGCGTTTTCATTACCAATTCCGCTAAACGTTTACTCGCACCCATAATATTTGTAGGATTAACGGCTTTATCCGTCGACACCTGCACGAATCGATCCACTCCGTGTTTAAGTGCCAGCCTTCCTACCACAAATGTTCCAAATACATTATTGTTGTATGCCTCTTCAGGATGGTGCTCCATGAGTGGTACATGTTTGTGTGCTGCGGCGTGAAAAACAACCTGCGGCTTCATTATCGAAAATATTTTCTCCATGCGCTGTTCATCGCGAACATCGGCAATGCGTGAAAATATCATTATTTCCGGGAAATCACGCCGCAATTCACGTTCAATTTCGTAAATACTGTTTTCACCACGTCCAACAAGCAATAAACTCGCAGGCCCTATACAAGCAAGCTGCCGACATATTTCTGAACCTATTGAACCACCAGCGCCAGTAACCAATATTCGTTTTCCAGAAAAAAACGTCATCAGTTTTTCGTCTGCTACATTTATTTGATCACGCTGCAGCAAGTCTTCAATCTCAATATTCCGCAATTGGTTAACAGTTACTTTTCCACCGGCAATATCGTACAACGATGGCAGAATTTTCACGTTGGCACCAGTCGCATGGCATATTTCGGCGATATCACGAGTAATTTCCCCCGACGACGAAGGTAACGCAATATATATATCAGTGACCCGAAATTTGCCAACGACATCCTTAATCATTTCGCGGTTGCCGATCACCTTATTGCCAAGAATTAGTCTGCCTTCTTTTTTATCGTCGTCATCAATGAACCCGACTATATACAAATCGGAATCTTGTTGATTTTGTATTTCACGCACCAGCATAGCGCCGGCTTCACCTGCACCGACAATAAGAACCCGTTTGGGAGCAGAATAATTCCGTCGTTGCAAACGATAATTCAGGCTCTTCATCAATCTGGATCGATAACGTGCGCCGGTTACGAACATTAAATCAAGGCATCCAAACAAAAAATAAGTGCTAAGTGGCAGCCGACGTTGTACAGCAGAGAAGATTATAAAATAGGCAATACAAGTAACGATAGCTGCTGCGAATATTCTAACACCATCAACTATTGAAGCATGGCGCCAGGATACATGGTATAATCCAAAGAACCAAAATATAAATATTTGTGCGATAATCAGCTGCCAAAAATGATCATTAATGTATCCAAAATACGGTGAAGCTACTTTACCTTCCAGCCGAATAAATAAAGCGGCGTAAATACTTACTACCGCAAAAACGGCGTCGATCAGTACAAGCCGGCTTGATCTGAACAATATTTTCATGATAACCTCAATTAATATTTTGATAAATTATAATGTATTAAGATAGCTGCAATAAGTAGATTCTATCCCCCTTTTCAAGTCAGTACACGCGCACCAACCCAAATTGTTAATCTGGGTTACATCAAGCAGTTTTTTCATAGTACCATCTGGTTTGGAATCATCAAAAATAATTTCACCAGAGAAATCAACTATTTCTTTTATCAATTCAGCCAACGCTTTTATAGTAATATCTACTCCGCTACCAATATTTATAATTGATGAACAAGAATATTTGTGCATCAAAAAAACACAAGCGTCGGCTAAATCATCAACATGAAGAAACTCTCTGCGCGGTATTCCGGTTCCCCATACCACTACTTCTTCTGCATTAGACACTTTCGCTTCATGAAACTTTCTGATCAATGCCGGTAAAACGTGTGAATTATTCAAGTCATATTTATCATTTGGCCCAAATAAATTCGTCGGCATCGCCGCAATAAAATCACAACCATATTGCTTACGGTAATATTGACAGAGTTTAATACCAGCAATTTTGGCGATGGCATACGCCTCATTTGTTGGTTCCAAATAACCGTTCAGTAAATATTCTTCTTTGATTGGTTGCGGACAATCTTTAGGGTAGATACACGAACTTCCAAGAAATAATAGCTTTTTTACATCAGACTTATAAGCGGCGTGAATAACATTAGCCGCAATCATTAAATTGTCGTAAATAAACTCTGCCGGATAATTATCGTTAGCATAAATGCCACCAACTTTTCCAGCCGTCAGAAAAACGTAATCGGGGTTTTGATATTTTAAAAAATCATCCACCACCTGCTGGTTTCGCAAATCTAATTCTACGCTGGTCGGCACCAAGATGTTATTGTAGCCGGTTTCCTTAAGTTTGCGAATAATTGCCGAGCCAACCATACCACGCCCACCGGCAATAAATATCTTTGCGCTCTTATTTAAAAAACTACTCATGGTAATCCGCTACCTTGTAACCAGCCTCGCGACACAACAAATCACGTTCAGCCGCCAGTAAATCTTCGCGCACCATCATCGCCACCAATTCAGCAAACGACGTATTAGCTTGCCAGCCAAGCAATTTTTGCGCCTTAGTGGGATCGCCCAACAACAAATCAACTTCCGTTGGCCGGAAATATTTTTTGTCGATACACACCAGCTCAACGCCAGTCTGTTTATTATAACCTACCTCGTCAATACCATTTCCACGCCAGCCAACCGCAATACCAACTTCAGAAAACGCCCGCGCAACAAAACTGCGTACGCTGTGAGTTTCGCCAGTTGCGATCACAAAATCCTCCGGTTGATCCTGCTGTAACATTAGCCACATTGCCTCGACATAATCCTTGGCGTAACCCCAATCACGTTTGGCATCGAGATTCCCAAGGTAGAGTTTTTCCTGCAACCCCAGTTTAATACGAGCAACGGCGCGAGTAATTTTGCGCGTCACAAAAGTCTCGCCACGCAACGGCGATTCATGGTTAAATAATATTCCGTTACAAGCAAACATATTATAGGCTTCGCGGTAGTTTACGGTAATCCAAAAAGCATATAATTTGGCCGCAGCATAGGGACTGCGCGGATAAAACGGCGTGGTTTCTGACTGCGGCGTTTCTTGGGCTTTCCCATACAGCTCGCTAGTCGAGGCTTGATAAAATTTCGTCTTGTTTTCTAAACCAAGAATACGAATAGCTTCAAGTAACCGTAACGTTCCGAGCGCATCAGAATTAGCGGTATACTCTGGCGTTTCAAACGACACTTGTACATGGCTCTGGGCGGCCAAATTATAAATCTCATCCGGTTGCACCTGCTGAACGATACGAATTAAATTTGTTGCATCAGTAAGGTCGCCATAATGCATTTTAAATTTCACATCAGTTTCGTGTAAATCGCGGTAAAGATGATCAACACGCGCAGTATTAAATAATGAACTGCGCCGCTTAATACCATGCACTTCGTAACCTTTATTCAACAATAATTCCGCTAGATACGCACCATCTTGACCAGTAACGCCAGTAATTAAAGCTATTTTTTTCACAATTACCCCGCAAATTTCAATCCCAGACATTATAGCACAAAAAAAGCGCGATTTGCGCTTTCGTCAATGTAATGTATGATTAACGCGGATTTGTGCCGGTACCGCTAAAAACCGTCAAAAACGTCAAAACAATAATCTTAAAGTCGAACCAGAGCGATTGATTACGAAGATAATAGTAGTCCAACTCGATTTTTTTATCTAACGAAATATCATCCCGTCCATTAATTTGCGCCCAGCCGGTCAATCCGGGTTTCAAAATCGAAATTCCCAGTTTGTTCCGCGTGTCACGTAGATCATACTGGTTATACAACGCTGGCCGCGGACCAACTATTGACATATCGCCTTTAAAAATATTCCACAACTGCGGCAATTCGTCTAAGCTATATTTCCTGATAATTTTTCCAATTCTGGTAACATAGTTATTGCTGTCTAAAAGCTTATCAGTTGCAACATTCGGCGTACCAACAACCATGGAACGAAACTTGTACATATTGAACTCAATATTACCTTTGCCAACACGCTTCTGAATAAAGAAGGACGCACCATTTGATTCACTAATAATCAGTAAATAAATTATTAACATAGGAATAAAAAATAATAACAAAGAAAAGAACGAAACAACTGTGTCAAATAATCTTTTCCACATTTCACGTAATTGCATAAATTTTCCTTTATCGCTCAAAAATTCCGCGTGTATCAATTATTACTTTCCCTTCAAGCAAATCTCTTCCAATTTTTTTATAAACACTATGATCGGTCAACACTACAATATGTGACGCTATCTGACATAGTTCAACAAAACCTGGCATAAAAGCAACATTTTTCAACCCAACAAGCGACTCAGGCAATTTCGAAATGTATGGATCGCTTGCAATAATCCGAGCATTTGGCGAATAAATTGACAAAAGTTTAACAACGTCCAACGAAGGGCTTTCACGATAGTCATCGACATCAGCCTTGAAAGCCAATCCCAAGCATGCAATGACGGGATTGTTTACTTGCTGACACGCTTCAGCTATTTTTCGAGCAATATACTCCGGTTTGGCATCATTAATTTGTCGCGCAGTTTTTATCAATCTCGAAGACTTTGGTGATTTATCTACTATAAACCAAGGATCAACAGCAATACAATGTCCTCCTACCCCTGGTCCGGGCGAAAGAATGTTTACTCTGGGATGATGGTTTGCCAATTTAATAAGCTTCCTTACATCAATAGCTATTTCGTCGCAAATAATTGACAACTCATTGGCAAACGCGATATTTACATCACGATAAGCGTTTTCTGTGAGCTTACACATCTCTGCAGTACGAGCGCTGGTAGGAATAACGGCGCCTTTGACAAAAGTCTTGTAAAACTCGCAAGCAGCAGTTGCAGACTCCTCATCAATTCCGCCTACTATTCTATCGTTTTCAACTAATTCCCGCAATATTTTACCCGGCAAAACTCGTTCAGGGCAATATGCAATAGACAATTTGTCAACTAATTCTGGGCGCCTTTCATATATCAGTTCAGCAATGGCTTCTGTAGTGCCTACCGGCGAAGTCGACTCGAGTACGACCAAATTGCTTTCAGCCAACAAATTAATTATCCCAGAAACTGCAGAAAAAACGTAACGCAAATCCGGCTTCTTCTCTTCCATAAACGGGGTTGGTACCGCAATAACATATACATCTGCAACAATAGCCTCAGAACAAGCTCTAAGTTTTCCGTTTTTTACGACACGCAGCACTATCTCGTCCAAATCCGGCTCTGTGATAATGACTTTTCCACAATTTAGCGATTCAACGACACGATTATTTACATCACAACCGACAACATCATAGCCGTTGTCCGCCAAAATAGTTGCGGTCGGCAAGCCAATATATCCTAATCCGATAACACACACTTTTTTCATAAATCACTCCACAATAACAACTATAATACCTTTTGACATTTTCCGCGAGCTAACATAGCTCCTCATATGCTCAACACTTCATCGAAATATCTTTCGGCCAATTTCGCCCGGTCATATTTCGTTTTCGCAAATATTTTTCCATTTTCCGACATACTCTTGCGCAATTCGGGAGCCTTCATCAACTTCAATATAGCACCGGAAATTTCGTTCACATTATCAGGCTCGACAGTAACTCCTGAACAAGATTCAATAATTATTTCCGCGCTTTCGCCTTCTAAGCTTGCTACTATAGGCACGCCGCAACCCATTATTTCGAAAATTTTTGAGGGAATAAATGAATTGAACAGCTCAACTTTCTTTAGTGGAACTAGACAAATATCGGATTCACGATAACATTCTACCACTTTTTCTTTGGGCTGCTCGCTTACGAAAGTAACATTACTAAGTGCATTTATTTTTACATATTCTTGCAGCTTTTTTTTGTCCGTTCCTTCTCCTACCAACACGAATTGAATGTTCTCGTCTTTGAGCTTCAACGCAACTTCCATAATTGTCATTAAATTTTGCGACATCCCAAAAGCACCCAAATAGGTAACAATAAATCTCTCGGCAAAAGAGATTTCTCTATCATAATTTTTTTCAAATCCCGCACTAAAAACATTTGCATCATAGCCATTGGTTATTACCGTAATTTTTTCAGGAGTAATACCGATATTGCTATTAACAATAATGTTTTTAAACGCATTCGAAACCACGACGAGCTTATCGCAACTTCTGTAAAAAAAATGCTCGATTTTTTCCAACACATTTATTGCTAATTTGTTTTTCAATACACCTAACGCAACAATGGCATCTGGCCACAAATCACGAATTTCCAGTACAAATTTCGCTTTTTTAAATTTACTAATCAACAAACCTGACAGAATCGAAAAAAAGGTTGGCGAGCTTGCGACAACTACATCTACCTTACCAAGTTTATTAATGGAAATAAAGGATGATGCCATAAAAGAGATATGTCCTAAAATCTTTTTGAAAAATCCTTGATTTGGCGTCGCAAATACGTAGGTGCGATGAATCGTAATTCCTTCAAACCTTTCTTTTAAATACAGTTTTCCGCGATATTCGGTCGGTATCTCTCCCGTTGGATGGTTAGGAAAACAAGTCACTACCTGTACGTCGTGCCCCATATCCACCCACCTTCTGGCAAAAGCCAACAATCGGGCAGACGGAGCGCCGATTTCCGGCCAAAAATAGTGGCAAATTATTACTATACGCATATGCTCTCCAAACGAAGTTTATCTAGTTCAGCTAAATCGATAGCCCTTTGTTTGCCGATTCCGTCAATACTCAACGAATCTGCCAGAATATTTGAGTACAGTTCTTCTGATCCCAAACTAACAACATATCCTGTCAGTCGTTTTTCTTGAATAGCAAAATTCCTCGACATTTCGACCGTATTACGAGCCTGTTTCTTTCCAAATTCTTTTGCGCACCACCCCGACTCGGGTTCGCCAAAATGAACTTTCACATCATCAAAATTAATCAATCCAATCCTATATAAAAAATCTTCATCAATTGCCCAAAAACCATCTTTCGAAATCTTATCAATCCTTATTCGTTGATCAAAATGCAAAAAACTATTCATAGATTTACAAATCGGACAATCGCCATAATCCAGCACAATAAACAGTTTTTCTGATATGTCCAACAAGTATCGGCGATGCAGATCGCCGCGATAATTGTGATACTCACCCCAAAAAACATTATAGCCGTCATAACCAAATGATCCAAAACAGATATTGCTTGTTCTGCGAGCTACACGAAAGCTACTCCAGCATTCAGCCTGTTGATGGTTGTTTATAACAACGGTATTGTGAGCTGCCGTACTGCGAAAATATCCCCGCCACGGCCACTCAGAATAAGAATAAGTTCCCGAATTAGAGACAACTGGTTTGCCGGAACGATACATTTCGAAACTCAAAGTGTCACAATGAGCGTGCGCCGGTAAATAATCAGGACAAAGCTTGCCGATATCAAAAATTATCTTACGCGCTCCGCTTTCGAGAACATAATAGCCGCTATGAGAAAATTCGCTTTTAAACCGGGGCACAATAGAAAACAGACGATATGCTACAGCTAATAATACATCGGCGCTCTTTGCAACATTATCTGCTGAATCATTAAACAATGGCGTTGTTTCAAGACCGTGCTCGAAAGAATAGATACAATCCGCCATGCTAGTTAACTTGTCTAAAACCATCGCCAAAAACTGGCTTGATACTGTTCTTTGCCAAAACGCAATTTTCAACAAATCTTCAAAAACAATTTTATGGTACATAGGACTGAGCTCAAAATGCATTCCGTCGTCATGAATTTGCTCATCAATTTGACTGATCAAGGCGTTTTCAGCCCAGTTATTTATCTTGGACTCACCAAATACCAGCGAACAGATAATCAAGGATTTCAGATTTTCTAAATAATGGTTGCCAAGCACATCTTTTTCTAAAACTGCCATAAGAAAGCAGTATTGTCTATAAAGCGATGTTGCAAAACGTTCACCAAAACTACTATCAGATCGAATTGCGTTGCGAAATACATATGCTGCACTAATCCAGTTAGTTAAACGCAAAGAAACAGTATATTGATGCCAACCATCTCCGCAACATTCTCTGTTATTATCTATCCATGCCAACACCAATTTTCTGAATAGCAGATATACTGATTCGCTGGTACTGCTACGATACTCAGAACATAGCTCCTTAATATAATCAAAGTAGTGCACGTTATAACGCCACAAATGTGTCAATTTGCTATCATGCCACACTGTTTCCCAATCAACAACATGCTCATCGTTTAAAAAAAACAGTTTACCTTCTTGCAAACGAGAAAAAGAATTTTTTTCTTCGATAACAAAATCAAGCTCCTCAATATAGCTCTCGAACAACTTCAAATCACTGAATTTTTTTTTTACAGTACAGTCCAATATTCCGTGCTTAAATAAACACTTAAGGACTGTATTCCTAATTCTATAGTAGATTTGTTCGATTCTCAAATACCTCACGGTATTGATCAATAGTAACGTTTTTCTAATCGACATTACGCATTCCAAAACATTCTTTTCGAATGCCTTCGCGAAAATCTACCGGACTGTATCCAAAATCAAGTGTAGCTTCAGCATGCGAAAAATCCTTGTTTTCGTTTAACCGAAGTATCTGCTCAACCGATATTTTTTTAAATATTCCAGATACATATAGTAAACGTACTAGGCTGAGCGACAGCTTCAAAGGTATATGTAGTTTTAATATTCTTCTATTCAATGTTTCAGCTACAATATCGATAATTTCGTTGTAAGACAATGGCTTTTTTCCAGATAGATTATATGCCTTACCTAACGTCTTGTCCGTGCCAAAAATCGCAGTTACCGCTTTAGCTAGGTCAACAACAAAAACCGGCTGCTGCAGATACGTACCACTTCCAAATATTGGGATTATCGGAAGCCATCTGACACATTTTATGAGCTTAACCATGTTCCGATCTCTTCTTGAGCCGTATATCATCGTAGGGCGGACGATCGTGTAATTGAGACTGCTTTGGATAATACTTTCTTCTGCTTTTAACCGAATACTTTTTGTTTGAGCCGACAGAGACGTGAAAATTGCGGTAGTGCTAAAAAAAACGCAATGCTTAAAACACAACTGTTCTGCCGCGGCCACAATGTTCTGGGCGTGACCAAAACCGATTGAAGCAGTGTTTATCAAATAATCATTACCAGAAAATGCTGCCAGCATTGAATCAACATCGCTTAAATCACCATAGCACAATATTACCGGAAGCTTTTCCAATCTGCTTAAATTACTTGTTTTTCTTACAAAGCAGGTAACCTGATAATTTTCTTTGATTAATTGACGAACAACTTGCTCGCCGGTGAAACCGGTTGCACCTGTAACAATAACTCTTTTCACATACTCACCACTTTGATTATTATTCTCTAGCGGTTTCCCAACATTTCCGCAATTTTTATTGTCCAATCGGTCACCTCAAAAATCTCATTTGCAGGTATCGGTGAAGATTTGCCAGTTCGGATACTATCTACAAATTCGGCTATTTCACCTGCGTGTCCTTTGTCTTGTGACCATAACTTCTTACGAGAAAATTGGTTAAAACCGTAACCCCGTAAACTGATAAAATTATCCAGAACCGCCACTCTGCCAGAACAAAACACCTCAATACGCTCTTTTGGAAAGGCTTTGCTGCCATTTGCAAAATAATGTATAGTTCCAATCGAACCATCTGCAAAACCGATACTTATCGTAGCCTTATCACTACATATATTATTGCGGTCTTTACCCACAGAAACCACGCTAGCATCAACGATCTCACTTCCTGTCAAAAATCGCATGAAGTCAATAAAATGACATGCTTCGCCAACAATTCTGCCTCCACCAATTTCTTTATCCTGCGTCCAATGTTCCGCCGGTATCTCACCGGCATTGACGGTAACTATGATGCATTTTGCTTCCGTCATTGAATCAACAAGCTTTTTAAGTTTTTTTGCTAGCGGCGCAAATCGACGATTGAAGCCAACCATCAATCTTGGTCTTCGTCCTTCGGGAATGTTGAAGTATTGATTTTGAACAGCCTCAAGCTGGGTTCGCGAAATCGCCAACGGTTTTTCCACAAAAACATTCTTGCCACTTTGCAATCCCCGACATACAAACTCAGCATGGCTATTGTGCCTGGTAGTCACAAATACCGTGTTTACGCTGGCGTCAGAAAACACGCTCTCACTATCTGTCGAAATCGCAGAAAACCCGAATTTTTTTCCGTTCACGACTGCGGTAATTCCGCTGTTTGACACAATGGTATTTAAACATGCACCGGATTTTTTAATCGCAGGCAACAATATCTGAGAAGTAAAATTACCAGCACCGATTAGCCCGACAACTGCATTATCCGAGCATGCAGCACTATTTCCATTTTCAAGCAAAATCATCTTGGTTTGATTTTCTTCGGTCGGGTATTCAAAGATAACCCCGACCGACTTAGCATCTGACAACAAATTTTTATAAGCTTTATCAGCTTCAGCAAAACTGTACCTGTTGGTAATTAATGCACTAACATCGACTTTCTTCGAACTCATCAAGGCCAAAACCGTGGCAAAATTTCTTTGCTCGGTCCATCTAACAAATCCAACCGGATAATCCTGGCCTTTTTCCTCATAGTTATTATCATATCTGCCCGGTCCATATGAACAGGATACTTGAAATGTCAGCTCCTTTTCATAAAAATCAGCGCGATTGATATTCAGACCAGCTACGCCAACCAAAACAATTCGCCCGCGTTTACGACACATTTTCGCCGACAGCTCTATTGGCTCGTTGCTGATGGTCGACGCCGTAATTATTGATGCATCAGCACCATTTCCACCGGTAAGTGACTGAACCAGACCAACTGGGTTTTCGAATTCCGATATAACATAGGCGTCAGCTCCGAACAATTTTGCCAAAGCAACCTTATCGCTGGCAAAATCAAATCCGATAACTTTGCAACCATTTGCAACAAGTAATTGCACCGCAAACAAACCGACCAACCCCAAACCAAATACTACAAAAGTTTCTCCGATGGTCGGGTTAGCTAACCTTATTCCTTGCAACGCAATTGAGGCAATTACACCAAACGCTGCCTGGTCATAAGAAACATTGTTCGGTATTCTAGCGCACAAGTTTTGCGGAACACATACATACTCGGCATGACTTCCGTTAGAGAGAACCCTGTCGCCAACTGCAAAACCAGCTACACCTTCACCAACAGCGACTACAACACCAGCGTTGCTGTAACCCAGTGGAATCGGTTGGTGTAATTTTGACATAACGGCGCTGTAAGTAGCCAATATCCCATCGGTTCTGACTTTGTCCAAAACCTGTTTTACTTTTTCTGGCTGCTTGCACACCTTAGAAAACATACTCGACTTTCCAAAATCAACCAGCATTTTTTCTGTACCAACCGATACCACGCTTCGGACGGTCTTAATTAACAAACTGCCCTTGCGAACCTGTGGACAAGGAACGTCTTCAAGAACGGTTTCCCCGCTCGCGAAGTTTTGTAGTAATTGTTTCATATCAACTTTTTCTCCAATAAAAATATCACGAAATCCACTTTGAGATTTTTTTACATTAAGCCTTCTTTAGCAGCGTTACTGTAAGAATGAAAAGCAACAAAACCAACTCTATTTTCAAATTGACATTCTTGTTTCGATTTTTTCGGATCGAAACTTATAGAAATAGTGCGTTTTCTGCTATTAATAGTTCTTTTTCGCGCGAAGTAGGATAATTTATCAGCACTGCCTTATATTTGCCCTTGAAAACAAAGAGACTACCCGCCGCTGCACCAATTATCCCAAATCTGTTAATTAATGCACCGATATCTGTAAGAGAACCTGCACCGCCCATAATTGTAAGAGGAACTCTGACAATTTTTCTGAGTAATTCTACTAGATACAAGTCGTATCCTTTCATCACACCGTCTATATCTATAGAATTTATTACAAGTTCGCCGATTCCCAGTTCCTGCAGTTCTACAACAAATTCTATCAAATTTCTATTCACTTTCTTTCGCCCGTTACTGATATATATATCGTAACCGCTAAAAGATTTCTTCACATCCAACACGACTACCATACTTTGACTTCCGACTTGTGCAGATATTTGTGAAATTAGCTGAGGATTATTTACTGCAGACGAGCTTACAGCAATTTTTTCAACTCCCAAGCTGAAAATATTGCTAGCCTGTTCAAAAGTTTTTATTCCACCGCCATAGCACAAAGGCATTCTGCATTCAATTGCGAGATTTTCAATCATCCTATAATCCGGTTCGCGATCTTGCTCCGTAGCGTCTATGTCGAGTACAATCAGTTCATCAACTTTTTTCTCGTTAAATATTCTAACTGCATTGATAGGATCTCCAACATATTTCGGCTCTCTAAACTTAACCGTCTTTACCAATCCCTTGTTCTTCACAAGTAAACAAGGAATAATTCTTGGATACAACATTTATAACTCCCAAAAGTTTTTCAAAAGAGTAATTCCGTTATTATGACTTTTTTCCGGATGACATTGAATTCCATAAACATTGTCAGAATTTACTACACTCGCAAATTTGTCACCATACTCAGTGATTGCGACTACATCATCAGCGCAACTGCAACAAAAATAATAGGAATGAAGAAAATAAAAACGCGGAGCTGTTTCCAAATCCTTGGTGATCTTATTGTACTTGCTCAAGACAATATTATTCCAACCCATATGCGGTATATTTAAGCCCTGATTCAACAAAGATGAATCGAATTTTTTGACTTCTCCATCAATCCATCCCAACCCTGAAAGCGTCCCCTCTTCACTAGATCGGGCCAACATTTGCATACCAACACAAACCCCAAGAACTGGCATTTTCCTTTCCAGAACCAGTTCGTTCAGCTTATCCCGCAATCCTGAAAGGTGAAGTCGGCTCATCGCGTAATCGAAAGCGCCTACGCCGGGAAGAATTATCTTTGTAACAGAGTCGAAATCGCTTAATTTGCTGGCTATTTTAAACGAAATACCCAAACTACTATAGATATTAGCAAAAGCTCGAATATTTCCAACTCCGTAATCAACAATTGCAATCACCTGAAACTCCTTTTTTCCAAACCAAGAAAACGAAAAATATTTGCTCCAAAATCAATCATTTTTCGATTGTTCTTATAGTCTTTGTATGTGCGGTTAGTTCCGCCGAAAATCTGTTCCAATTCCTCAACCGACAAACCAAGTTTATTGGCCACATATCTAAATTCTTGTTTTAAAAAATGCTCGTCAAGTTCGGGCTTGGAAATTCTAGTTATCGCGTCTTCTCGAGTCATTTGTCCAGTCATTATCAAACTCGAAAAATGCGCGCGTCGTTTTTCGAATCCAAATTTTCTCGGCAACCAGTAGTCCTCGTAAAATCTAGTAAATCTGGACTCGTGATGCTTATGAGTAAATTTCTCCCAGCCAAAAAGTTGGTTCAACTTGTTTTCTGCATCTGCCTTAACGAATGGAACGAAATTCAGTGGATTTAAAACTCTGAAACCATAAAATAATTTATATAATATTCTGCTTTTAAATACATCAACAACTGGAAATGATTTCAAAGGTTTTTCACCATATTTAGAATGAATGTCCGTGATTAGTAATTTGTCAATACAACCATAACCACCCCATTCTTCAGGTTCTTTACAGCACTCTGTTGAATAATTACCGCCTGTGATAACATACTTTATTCCGTTCTTTCTAGCAAATTGATAAAGGGTAGAAAAAAAAGCAATATCCTGAGGCAAATCAACATCTGGGATCTGAGCTTTCAAGAAAGAAACCTGCAAATCCTTCATCTCTTCCCAATTAATAACTTCTGTATATAAATCAAGCCCAAGGCCGTCGACAAGTTTTTCGATGTTTTTCACAGCGTGATCAGTATTCCAGCCGGCGTCAACGTGAAAAAGCAATGGCCTTAATCCCATTATCTCTTTCGTAATATATGTGCAATATGAACTATCTAGACCACCGCTTAAACCGATAATACAATCAAAATCTTTCCCTTTTCCTTCAAGTCGAATTCCTTCGGCTATTTTCAATAGCTTTTTTTCACCGGCTGTATCTGTCTGCCACTGAGGGAAAATGTTTTTCTTAAAATTATTACAGTAATCACAAACACCTTTACTGTCAAACTTTATGCTTGGGTCGCTTGTGTCCATAATACAATTAGTGCAGATTTGATATTTCATAATACTACCTTCCAAAAAAATTAAAAACAGTGCGATGAACTAATAATTTGATAATCTTCGAAGTCAATATTAACTTTGCAATAAATTTTTCAATATTTTTGATTTAATTAAAGCATCGCAGAATTTTAACAAGATACGCATATACGTCTTCTACAAGAATCTCTTTCATACAATTCGCACTTACATTCCGAATTTTACAAAGATTGTTTTTAGGATAACAAGGCGAACAAGGAAGTTTTGCGCTAACAATCACTGCGCTGTTTGAATAAGGACCAGTGACCAAATGATCCGTAGGGCCATATAAACCAATTATCCTAGTATCAGTCAAAGAAGCAAGATGACCAATACCAGAGCATGCGCAAACAATTGCCTTAGCACCTTTAATTTCGGACAGCAATTCGGGAAAATCCAAACCGACTTTTAGTGATACCTTATCCCTATCGAAAACATTTCGGATAATTTCCTCTCCATATTTTTTTTGAAGATTGCTAACAATAATAACGATCTTTAACGAAGGATAATTTGCAAGTAAAATGTTTGATAGTTCAGCATATTTTTCCAACGGCCATTGTTTATACTTTTCAAATTGCCACGTTCCCGGACTAAAAACGACGTAATCCAATAAGGGGACATTCGAAATTGAGTAATTGAAATACTTATACAAAAAGTCACTGCAATACTTGTTTTGTTTAAGATAATAGATCATATCCCTATCAAGTAAACCACAAATTTCCCCAAATCTCATCGCATAATCAGTTTTATGCTCAGTATCGCCCTTTCTTAGTGCAACCGTTAGTTGCTTTTTCAATCCAATACCATCATTTCCTATTATGTGCGAATGAGGTAGTAATGATAAAAATCTAACTGTCAAATAATTATCGACAAAACACGGCGATATTAAACATGATTTTTGAAAGTTTAAAATAAAAAACAACCTTATCGCCTCAACAATTCGTTTGAGCCGCATCGTACCAACGGTAGCCCCAAACCGCCGCACAATGATACCAGCAACATCTCCAATAACAGTCTTAACAAACTTAAACTCTGTTGCAGAGGCAACATATATTACAAACTTAATATTTTCATCACGACTTGCTTTCATAATTCCAGCCAACAAAGGTAACGTCATTATCACATCACCCAATCCATGATGAAGCAATATAAAGTATTTACTACAATTAGGAGTATAATTAAAAATACCCTTCAAAACAAACTCACCCCTCATACGTAATTTTAGAAACTAGTACGTTAAATACGTCCGTAGCTACTATTCGCCTCATACACTCACTCTCTCCACTGGTCATACACAAATTTTTTTTCGGATAACATGGTGAGCAGGACATGTCTGAACTAACTATCGTAACATTGGTACTATAGGGACCTGTAACACGATAATCCGTCGGACCAAATAGTCCGATAATTTTTGTACTAGTTAGCGAAGCGACATGCGCCATCCCCGAACATGCACAAACAATTGCATTTGATCTCTCAATCTCGGCTAATATTTCAATAAATCTCAAATTGTTTTTCGAAACAATCCTGTCTTTATACACCACGCCTGCAATTATTTCGTTGGCCAACTCTAATTCACTTTCGTTACCAATAATAATTATTTTTAAAAGCAGATCATCCGAGAGCAGCAAATTAGCCAATTCGCTAAATTTATTGACAGGCCATCTCTTATATTTCTCCGCCTCGCCCGACCCCGGAGAAAATATTATAGTATTGTCTTTCTTACAATTATTAAGTGATATATTACACTTTTTTTTCAAAAACGATGAGTTGAATTTATTTTCCCGAATATCTGCTATAGTAAGCGCATTCAAAACTCCTACAGCCTCACAAAGTTGTAAAACGTGCTCAGCCTTATGATTGCCGATTTTATATTGAACAGTAAAATTCAAACATCTCTTAAGCTTACTTTGCAACGTTCCGATTTTAAATGAATAAGGAAAAAAGAACAAGAATGCTGCGGTCCAATAACTATTGGTGAAATATGGCGAAATAATAACTTGCTTTTTCCATGAGGTGCAAAGCAAAATTCTCAAGGTATGCAAAACACGCAATAATTTGTTAGTTCCTTGTGATTGTCCAATAATATCAACTCGCACATTTTTGTTTGTTCCAATAATAGTCTTAATGAACTCCACTTCGTTTTTTGTTTTCACATAAAAGACAAGTTGGAAACTTTCGCTTTTTACACGTTCAAATATTCCCACCAAAAGAGGTATTGCCATTATTAAGTCACCCAGACCTTGATGAACAAATACCGAACATTTATTGTATCTACTACTCAAAATATCCATGCTAGTTTTTTCTCCATTATAGTAATTCTTCGTATCGCATTATTATTATCGATCCAGTAATCCTTAATTCAACGATTTTTCGCCACAATACATTTACCTGACTGTGAAATTATGAAAGTTGACAAACCAAACGCTATACAACCTTTTTGACACGACTATAAGACAAATATGCAAGAATAAAAATGTGATAGTAGTAATCGATCAAAGATAATCTACCCCCAGATGTTTCATACAATTCTCCAGAGTACATATTATAGATTAAAAGAGCCACTATAGCTGCAAATATTGTTTTATCCTTCTCAAAAGACAAGACCAACAAATAAAAATAAAAGCAAACTACAACAATAAAATGAAGTGCTCCTCCCTCGACCAAACTAGTTAAAAATAAATTGTGCGCATTGGAAAATCCGAACAAACCAGCTTTAGTGGAAAATTCAAAAAAGCTACCCAGTCCTGTTCCTAAATAGCTATATTTACTCGCCATATCAAGTGCTGCTTGAAAAATATAATTTCTGCCATCATCAGCAAATGACTCATTCAAGACTGGTATCGCGTCTGCCATTCTAAAACTAGAGTCAAATCTGCTAAAAAAAGAAATAATGATATACTCAATCGCTCCAGAAGTTAATAATATAACTAATATAGCCGCTGCAATAGATATCGCTAAAATGGTTCTCCTGCTAAACATTGTACTCAAAACATTCTTCGTTGAAACAATCGCCATGATAAGCCAAAGACAAACGAAAAATGACCATGACAAGTATATTCCTCTTGATAATGAAACCAAAAAAAATAGTGTTACTCCAACTGCCAACCACCAACTTTTTATCGCTGAAAATAGCAACAAAACCCAACCGAAAATATGGTTGTCACCATAAAATCCGGAACGCTCTTTGATAACGTCCAGACCGGCTACAGTTGCATTAGTAACTTTCATTAGAAAACAAACAAAAAGCAAAGCAATCAGCGCTATCTTAAGCACTTTTTCACAATCATCAGCATTCTTCAACCAAAATATAAAATATCCATACAATCCCGTCGCCAATATCATTAAGATAAAAACAAAGACGCTAAGAGACCTCGAATTTTCGCTTAAAAACAAGGCTGGGAGACTCGAACAAGGTATAGCAATCGTCCAAAACAGCCCTCGTATTTCCAACTTGGTACTATATTTTGAATATTTCACAAACAGTATCAGACACAAAATAAACTCAAATGCCGCTGCAAAAAAATAGAATTCACTATCTATATGGTTGACCTCGAGATATTTTACGATCAAACTTCCTGGTATAAATAAGAATGGTAAATAAACAATAATCCACTGAGGTTTAACTACTATTAATAAAAATGTTAACCCCGACAACCCATAATTTGAAAGAACGTACTCAATTAAACGTTGTATCGTCATTTTCAAAAACTCTCACATAGAAATTTAAAAAATACAAAATCAAAGCTATAGCAACGTATATTAGTATAAGAGCAGGAATTCTCAAAAAAAAACTCGTCACAAATAAAGGTATAATCATAAGCGCGGACATAGCCATAGGAACTACAATCACTGAGTTCTTTCCATAAGAAATATTATACTTTTTTTTCGTTAATGCTAATCCTGTATATGCCATTATTATCATACAAACAAACTTCAACGCAACAATTCCTATGGGACCAATATATTTTGCAGCGAAGTAACCACAAACAGAATATATTACAAAAGAAAAAGCACTTAAATAGATAAACACGTAAGTACAGTTAACAAAGTACAAAGGCATTGTATAAATTAGGTATATTCCCATCCAAAAATTAGCTACAACAGTCAAAATAAAATATGGATTGGAATTAAGGTATTTCTCACCCGCTACTACAAACAATATTTCACGGGACAAGAAACATATTGTCACAAAAACCACACCTGTTCCAACTAAATATAATTGCATGATCTTTCTATGATTATTTTTAGCTCGACGCTCATCCTTTGCTGCCAATTCCAGAAAGAACGGTACATATGCGGTATTAATAGCTGAGATTATCATGTTGCCAATCGCGCCTATTGTTATTCCAAACATATATATTCCAAAATCGGCAAGCACAATCATTCTCATCAAAATCAATCTGTCTATAGAAGCATTCAACCAGTTGAAAATGTTTTGTGGAACAAACGGAAAACCGTACTTCAAGCTATTAATAATAATAGCTATTTTAGTTCGCACTGAATCAAATAATCTAATATCGTCACGATTGACTATTTCAATATTTGTATTCAGACGTCCCATTGCTATTTTCAAAGTTATAACAGAAAATAGTGTTCCAGATACAATATCTAGAAGAAGTAGATTTTTAATTCTTAACAGTCCCAAAAAAGCCAATAAAATTATCGGCACTACACTAAATCCCGCTTTAGCTATTTGAATTTTAGAAAATGATCTTACGAGCCTTCTGGCTTGCAATATTGCGCAACCAATAGAATAATATGGTGCATACAACGCTGCAGCCAAAACATAAACTCCATAATCATCAAAACCAAATCCAAAGCACATGGAAAATATTTGGGGATAAATCATTGCTATTACAAACACTGCGAAACACAATAGCAGATTGGCACACAATATAAAGCCACAAATAAGTCTTACAAACTTCCAATATTCACGTCCTTCGTATTGATAAAACTTCCTAATTGCGACAGTTTCCATACCCATAGTAAAAAATATTGCTAAAAAGGATGTTGCTGTCGTAACAATACTAAGGGCTCCAAATTCTTCTGTTGTGATAAACCTAGCAATAATCGGACTGGTAATAAAACGCATTAATTGCAAAATAATTGTAGTTCCAAAGTATCCGCTTGCGTTTTTAGCAATACTCGAACTGAGTAATATGGCTATTTTTTTCTTCACTTTCCGACTACGCTTTCAGTAACAAAGTCGACTGCGATCGATATTCGTCAAATATTTCGCTTTTGAATAAATATTCCTCCTGCTCTTTGACTCGATCGATATAGATTTGGTTGATTCTCGTTAAATCAACCAAATAATAATACACTTCTATTTTATTCATAAACATCTTTTTGATATTAACTAAAAAAGCCGTTCCAAATCCATAAAATGTTCTTGCAATTTCATTCTCGCTGAAAATATAATGTTCTAAGCAATAGTTTCCGCGTTTAATTTTCCAATGGTTGTGTTTTCTAGCTATTTCATCAAGTTTTTTTTCGTTTTCTCTAGGATGGGGAAAATAAAGTACATCTCGTCCAATTGTAATCTTTGCTATCTCATTCAACCATAAAAAATAATCACTTTTAGTCAACAATCCGTGTTCACAATAATCATTACCAACTATCCACTCCTCTTGCTTTACTGTAACTTTCGCGGCTAATTGCTTGAATTTTCTATAATCGTTATGGCTCAATTTCATATCGCTTTTTTCTACGGCTGACTTATATACAGTAAATACTTCTGCAATTTTTACGAGCGATGAATTTATTTTTAACACCCAGCACAAATATTTTCTTAGCAAAGCTTTATAAGAAATTTCTCTTTCGATTATTTTATCACTCCCGTCAGTGCATAATCTAATTTGTTCTAGCGTACCAAAACCTTCATCTATTAAAACTATCGATTTATATTTTAGCGAATTGACCAATCCCCGAACAATATCTACTCTGAATTCACCCAAAAATATTCTCTCAATATTTATCGAAGTCAACATTTTTGAAATCTTACGAAACCACAATAATAACAGTAACCATCTGGATATATCGCTTGATTTGTTGAATATCATGTAGTTCTTTATTGCGAAACGCTCAAGTATCTTAGTCACATTTATCTTGCCATAATAAATTATTAAATATTCATTTCCAATTTCATACTGATCAATTGCCTCAATAGCATTAATAACTTGTAGTGGGGTGCTTAATAAAAACAGATTCACTTTTTAGAGAGCTCCTTTCTAATTAATCTAGCAATCATAGTTGCTACCTCTTCATCATTATTAGAATGATCTCCATTTTTTTCACTAGATAATCTTATAGCAATCGCAACCATTTTTTCTCGATACTTTCGTTCAACGATTAGCCTAATTATCTTGTTTTTAGTTTCTAACGAGTTATGGCTCACAATCTCATTCGCATTATCAATGGACTCAGAAAATATAAGATGCGTTCTAGATGCTAAATAATTCATAGCAATGATCGGCTTTTTTAGCACTGCCGCTTGAAATAGCATATCAGTATAATGCCCTAACACAATATCAGAGCGCGAAATAATGCCGACATTATCAAAATGATCTCCGACAATATCAAATAGTTCTGAATTATTGCCAAACAAGTCGTAATAATAACTATAAATTGACAAATGTTCTTTTTCTCGAGGGTGTAATTTTACAATCACTTTGATTTTATGAATAGTAGCAATCTCTGTAAAACACTTCAACAACCAACAATTCAGCATCTTCGTATAAATATTTCCGTAACTCTCTTGAATAACTTCGGTGCAGTACAATATTATCGTTGAATCTATATTTTTTTTCCTATTATCTCTATTTAGTGATAAAGCTTTTGTACGCGGATCACCTACCACAAATATCCTGCTCGCATCTATTCCTTGTAACACAATTTCATCTCTCATCGAGTTGCTTGCCGAAAATATTATTGATGATCCTGTATATGCACCAATCGTATAATCATCACAAAACAAGAATCGAAACCACTTGTTCCATCCTTTTCTCTTTCTTGTTTTTGTCTCTACATTTCTAATATTATGGATAATGAATATTTTAATTTTTAAGACTAAACATAATTCCTGAGCTATTCTAATATAAATTCCTCCTAAATCAGAATTTATTACAATGGCATCTGGTTTTTCTCTTAAAAACATTCTGTATATCTTAAAACTATTAAATAGTATTATCAACAAGTTAATGATCTTAAAATATATGTTTTTATGCTCACAATTATCCTGCAACACTATTTTCTTATAAGGACAATTATCTACTTCTAATCTCTGTTCGCTATATTCATTTTCTTCCCAAGCTTTGTGAAAAGGATACTTTAACAATAAATACGAATCGAAACCATCAGCCCTGGTGGCACGAATAACGCTTAAAAACGATTCATAACTCAGATAATAAATCTCTGGTATAAATAATATTTTCATAATTACCTACGATAATCAATTCAACTGGAATATCTTCTGCAGTCAATTTTCGAGAAGCATATCTTTCATAATTATTGCTATTTTTTCTGCAGCTTTACTGCTATCAACAAATTGGTTTTCATCAATGTCGCATACCCAGTTATAAGCCAGCGTTGACATATAAGCTCGATACTCAGAATTTAAAATTGCCTTTGACATTTTGTCTTGAAGCTCAGAAATATTTTGAACTAACATATCCTTTTCTGTTTGTGATCGCTTAGTAAACAAAGAAAACTTCGATTTATTATAAAGCTCAATACTTAATATTACTTTTTTTTGCCATGCAGCCATTCTTAACATGTCGGTATAATGCGCAACAACAATATCGGCACTAATCAAAATTTCATCATTCAGACTTTGGTCGTCTATAATCTTAAACAATGTACTATCACCAAACAATTCGCTATAAAATCTATCAATGCGCGGATGCTCCTTTTCCCGCGGATGAAGTTTGACGACAATTTCAAGATTATCGTGATTTTTTGCTAAATAAACAAACATCTTCTTCAACCACTTATTCAACAAAAAAACATATGTCTTACTATATATTTCTTGCATAACCTCTGTACAATACAAAATAACAATTTTATTTTTCTCGTTTGCTCTTCGAACGTCAACGATATTCGTAGATTTTCTTGGATCACCAACTACAATCACTCGACTACTATCAATTCCTAAAGCAATTATTTCGTCTTTCATTTTGTTACTTGCCGCAAAAATGGTCGATTTTTGTGTGTAAGCGCCAATTCGATAGTCAGAAAAAGATAGTACTTTAAAGTATTTCCAAATTTTAGATTTTGATTTGCTAAAACTTTTGTTATCGATAATTCTATGATTGTAGATTATGAATATTTTTTTCTTTAACAATAAGCATATTTCTTGAAACATCCTAATATACGTGCCGCCAAGATCAGAGTTGATCACGATTGCATCTGGCCGCTCTATAATCATATAAATCAGCAATATTATAGAATTAACCATAATTACAAAGTTTTCTATTAAACTCTCATATCTTTTTTTAGGAACAATATTGGGGAACAGATATATTTTTTTCCTCGGACAATCGTTCATAATAAATTTTTCATTGGTATATATCTTTTCTTCCCATTTTCTTGCAAAAGGGAATACGGTTAACATGTATGCATCAATGTTTTCTTTTTTTGCTTCAACAATAACATTTAGAAATGTAAGATAACTTAAATAATATGTCTCCGGAATAAAAAACACTTTCATGATTAACTCCGATCTTTCAATTGTGCTTAATTAGCATTAGAACACATTTTTGAAAACACTCGTTCAACCATACTATTGTGTTCCTCAATAGTAGCTAACCTACAACTCGATTTATCACTCAAAAAAACCTCGACTTGCTTGTATAAACCTGGTTTAAATTGGACATCATACTGATCATCAATTTCAATTCGATCTATTCCAACAGACCCGATTTTTTGAATATGTAATTGCTCTAACGGACGAAGAATGAGACGATGATTTTTTGTTAATATTTCCACTCCCCAACGACCAGGCGCCGCCCAGTTAGCATGATACGAAAAAAGGGCACCTTCTTCAGTAACTCCAGCCCCTGCAAATGCTGAAGCAGAAGGATGCCAACTAAGACTACCGGCAATATAACTACTGAACCGCCTTGGCTTTCCTCCCAAAAAAAATGCTAAGTCGACAACATGTGTCGAATTGGCCAAAAACCATGCTTTCTTAACTTCGACTTTGTTTTTCAAAACTTCTATCTCGTGACTCCATTCGGTGAATTCAAAATCAAATGACTTTACTCCCCCGTCGGAATTGATTACTTCTAATGCTTTTTGCGTAGCTGCATAATACCTTCGATTATAAGCCACAAATACTTTTGCATTGATTTTTTTTGCCGCTATGTGAATATTGTTAATTTCAAAAGTGCTTATTCCTGCTGGCTTTTCTACTAGAATTCTTTTCACTCCATATTTCAACAACGCTAACGTCACACATGCCAATTCCTCGACACTAACAGCAACAATCGCAACATCAGGAACATCCGGTTTAGTCTTGAGCCATTTATCAACTCCACCGCTACTAACTTTTTCAATTCCCGTTTTGCATATAAATTCATTACACGAACATAGACTACGCCCAATAACAAAATAGTTGACTTTTTGTGCCGCTAATACTTTAGCGTATTCATTTGCCATATACCCAGTCCCAACTAAACATACTCTGTTGCGACTTATGTTATCGGACATATTGTAAACCTGCCTTTATGATTTCTAAACAAATATTCCATCAAAGAATTTAGCAACATTTCGTGCAATTTTCTTGAAACTTCAAAGCTTGTCAAATCGCACCCACCTGTTTCTATTAGCTGTTCAACGACGATATTTGTTAACTGAGATTGATATGCGGCTAAAAATTTCATTTCTTCCCACTTCCAATTGTTGCATTCTTCTGAAATCCATGCAGTACCTGCTTCTTCAATAATAATACAACGAAGTACTTCACTATCAATGTTGACCATGATAGGGGCATTTCCAGTGGCGTAACACGACAGCTTGATTTGTTTTCCACTTTCAGTAACGCCTTCTAAAACTCCGGTGAATTCGACAAATCCTTGTCGTTTAGACGGCGTCAATTTTTCATCGAGCAGTTTAGAGCAAAAAGCAATGTCTGTTTCGCCAGTTAAATGGCTGAAGCTATCAATATAATGTATACCATTGCTCCCAATAATTCCTTGTCCCGCTCCACTAACACAATAACTGACATTCTCAGCATGCTTCAATTTATTATGCAAATAATGATAAATTGTCCACATACGTCTAGGACAATTTACCCACGCTCTCACATTATTTTCAATTAACAATTCGGAAATATCAGCAAAGTCCTCACAACTCTGAAAAACAACTTTTTCTAAGATCAAATGTTTGCATTGCTTTTTATTCAACAATTCCTCGGCAACTATTCTTCGAACATTGGAATTGGTAGCAACTATTATAACATCGAACGAGTCATCCATTTCATCAATAATATTCAAATACTCGACTGTAATATTACTTTTGTCACTGCGAGAGACATCGGTAAAGCGGGCTCTTGCTAGCTGTAGCGCCTCACTAGAAGAATCAACCACCTGAATGAACACTTCGCCTTCCAGCTTCGCCAAAGCCTGCAAGTGCCTGCTTCCAATTTGACCTGCACCAACAATTGCAATTTTCCTTCTCACCAAGCAGTCCACCCTCCATCAACAATAATATTCTGACCATTAATATAACTTGACGCATCTGAGGCCAGAAATAACAACGCACCAACCATTTCTTCAGCTTTGCCCATACGGGCCATTGGTACATGTTGGCTATACTTTTCCTGAAAAATATCATTCTGGCCCGTATAAACTCCACCAGGAGTCATGGTATTGCTACGCACACCTTTAGGTCCCCAATAAGTTGCCAAATAGCGAGTCATTGAAATTATTGCCCCTTTACTCGCAGAATAAACAAGCGGCGTGTTAATTGCTCCACCCATATCTCCGTAATAAGATCCCTCATAAATGCGTTGGTCAGGTCCCACCAAACCATAAATTGAACTGATATTGATGATACTACCTTTACCGCGCCGTGCCATATCAGCACCAATTTCGCGGCAAGCGAGAAATGCACCTGTTACATTAACACTCATAACACTATTCCAGTCATCAACGGAAAACTGATCCAAAGACGCAAAAAAACCGGCCACCTTAGCCGCAGCATTGTTTATTAGTACATCAACACAGGCAAATTCGCTAATTATTTTTTTAGACCAATTAATTACAGACTGTTCATTACTTAAATCAACTGCTAGACCATAGGCTTTCACCCCAGTTGATAGACTGATTACACTAGCTAAATTACCACATTTTTCCGAACATAAATCAGCAATAATTACTGTTGCGCCGGCTTCAGATAAACGTTCGCAATATAGAGCTCCCAACAAACCTGTTCCACCAGTAACTACTACAACTTTGTCTTTTAAGCAAAACCGGTCTAATGATTTACAACTATTAATCATAGTCTACTCCTCGTATTCTATCACCAAAAACATTAAATTTTTCGCGCCCTGCTCGAAGCTCATCCATATTTATTTCAGCAATAGCCACACCAAGTTCATTTGCGTCAAATACCTTTACTCTGCCGTGCGGGCCGTATAGACCGGAGCAACCGCAAAATACCTGCCCTTGCGCATCTGCACCAGTTCGATTAGAAAGCAATACATAAGCTTGATTTTCAATTGCACGTGCTCCAGCTAAAGCAGTCATTGCTTCCTGCCTAACAATCGGCCAAGCGCTCGAAACTAAATAAAGATCTACACCGCTAAGTGCTGACTTACGAAACATTTCCGGGAAACGCAAATCATAGCATATCGCTAGCGATACTTGAATTCCTTCGATTTTAAATCGCACCGTCTCAGAACCGCCTACTAAAACATCTTCACCCATTGGCAGAAAACGATGAATTTTATCATAGTACTTTACTAACTCGCCGTTGCGATTAAAAACGACTAGGCGATTGCAAATTCCGCCAGAATCGTGCTTTGAAATCACAGAACCGCACAACCAAATATTATTTTTAGCTGCAAATTTGCTCATCCAATTCAAAACTTCTGGTGTTTCCTTTGCAGAAAGTTCCGACCACCTGTCAACCACAAATCCGCTTGACCATAATTCCGGCAATAAATAAAGATCCGCGCCCGGATTTAAATCAATTAGCTCTGACAACTTTTCAATATTTACATCAAGGGAACCGTCTTTTACCGGCATTTGAACTGCAGCTACTCTCATCATCGCCCCTAATTATATTTTCTAAATACCGGTTTTACAACTGCTCCAACTAATAAATCACGAGTTGTCCCTCGCTCAATTGCCTGTCCAACAACTCTTAACGCTTTCTTCGATGCTTCCAAAGTTTTTTCGATATCTTCAGTAGAATGTGCATCGGCAATCGCAATATACGGAATCAGCACACCTTCTTTTATCATTTCCTGCAAATATAGTGTTCTAAGCGATAGATCTACACGTCCATCTTTATCAAGAAACATTTGGTAAGGGCTACAAGCTGCTCCTGCCATTTTAACAAAACTATTTAACCCTAGTTCCCTTGCAATATCATTAAAGCCATCTGTAAGTTGTTTTCCTTTTTTCCAGTTCTTATCTATTATCAAACCATCTCTCAATGCATCAATAGTAGCTCCTGCAGCTGCCAAAGCATGTGTTTCCGCACCGTGAGTTGTTGACAATAAAAACACTCGCGGTTTATTATGTTCGAGTCCGCCAAGTTCCATAATCGTTCTTTTACCTACTAACGCTGAAACGGAAAATCCGTTGCCAATAGCTTTACCAAATGTAGATAAATCCGGCGTAACTCCATAGTATGTTTGCGCACCATTTTGATGCCAGCGAAAGCCGGTAATCATTTCGTCAAAAATCAATACTGCGCCGTGATGATGAGTTAACTCTTTAACTTGTTTCAAAAAACCTTCAATAGGTACTTGCGTAGCTGCTGGCTCCAAAATAACACAAGCGACCCGACCACTGTTTTCTTCTAGAACCGAGCGTAGACTTTCGATATCGTTGTAGCGAAAATTCTTTGTTAATTGCTGGACAACCTCAGGCACTCCTGAATTACAAGGGGTATCGCCGATAAACCAATCATTTACGCTGAAAAACGGATGGTCACTACAACGTAAAATAATATCTTTACCAGTGTACGCCCGAGCCAATTTTACAGCAGCAGTAGTAACATCTGAACCGTTCTTGGCGAATTTGACCATTTCTGCGGAGGGAATCAGATTCACTAATTTTTCCGCTATTTCCGCTTCAATAACACTTGGTCTTGTGAAATTCGAACCTTTTTCCAGCTGAGTCCTTACAACTTTTAGCACCCTATCATCGGCGTGTCCGAGAATCACAGACCGCAATCCCATACCCCAGTCTAAAAACTGATTGCCGTCCGGATCCCAAACTTTTGTTCCCTTACCTCTGACAATAAATCCAGGTGACATTTCCGGAAACTGATCATCTCCTTTGCTATAGGTGTGGGCGCCGGCCGGAATAAGTTGCATGGCTTTCTTCCGAAGCTCGTTTGATTTTCTAAAATTCATGCTGCTCTTCCCTTTCTTTTTCTCGATTAAAATTAATCCAATAAGTACTCGAAACATTAGCGGTTATTTCGTGAAGTCTATTATTTCTAACGCAGTCAACTATTTCTTGATCAGTAGATAGCTCCGAATTATTAGCTAGCATTTGAAATAATTCGCTAAAAAAATTAAAATCCTCCAAATAATCTAATGTAAATCGCATATCGTCGCTAGCTCCGTTAACACTAAAAGTGATAGTCGAAGCTTCATCTCCATTGAAAATACGACCCCAACCAGTTTCCAATATTTTACAAGTGTTCTTCCTGAGTGCTTTCACAAGAAATTCCGTTGAATACCCCATAACATTCATTCCAAAAGGTAACCCACTTGTTCTTACATACGCTTTGCCCAATATTAACTCTTGATAAACAGCTCTCATTCCATCAGTCGAACATAAAATATCGTCACCATCAACAGCAATGATATAATCGCAATCATTTTTTTTAGCCGCTTGTAAATGACGTAAAGGAATATTGTTCAGGGAACCGTAAAAAATTTTCACTCCCGAATTTACATTTCCTTCAAATTCTCGATTTTCCAATTCGTCAGAAGTCGTAATAACTATCTCTAGTTTTCTATCAGCTATTTCTTGTTTAAAAGCAAGTTGTATTCGATCGATTAAATACAAAATAATAGGTTTTTTTTGTATTTCAAGTAAATGTTTTCGTTTTAAGCGACTAGATCCTAATCGCGCTGTTAAAAAAATTCCTGTTTTCACTGGTCTATCCTAATATATCTGGATGTTCTGTCGGCTTCTTCAATTGCATATAATGTTTTCAACACTTTATGGTCGTTATCCATATTGTTAATGAACGCCTGTTTACCTTCAATCGCTCTAATAAAACTTCTCATCTCTTCAATATACATATTCTCGCCAATATTTTCATTATATCCATTTGCAGCAGTTTTCATTTCATAAGGAATCTCAATCCACTTTTGGTCGAGCGCATCAAATAATCGAATTAAGGAATAATCCCAATCCCAAATCAACTGTCCTTTATCACCATTTATCAATAGTCGCCGTGTAGCATGTCGGGAAACAACATCAACTGTGACCGTTGCCAGAAAATCACCATAATCTAACAAACAGTTATACGTGTCTTCGATTTTTTCTGCCCCCTCGATTTTGATGGTTTTTCTACAATTGCCGCAAACCCTAAGAGGAAAACCGAAAACTGAACAGAGCCAGGTTAATTCAAAAGGAACAATTTCACGTGCGCCGCCAGTTGCTGGATTGGATACATAGTAGTCCGACACATTTTCGTAAGTGTGCCAATCAGGCAAAAACTGCCCCGAATGCAAAATTATATTTGATATTTTACCTAACTTGCATTCGCTAATTAACTTTCTAATTATCAGGATTGCCGGATGAAAACACAATGTAGCCGAAGGAGCGGCAACTACAGTGTCATTCAATAACAATTCTTGTTTTATATAATCAAAATTAGTATCAACAACGCTAGCCTCGACGAAAAAATGAAGGTTATTCTTAATCGCCAATTCAATGTAGATGTAGTGTAAATCAGGAGGAACAGAAATAACGAGCACAGAAGGATTAGCTTCCGCAAGCGCGGTTGCCATTTCGTTATAAACAACAATTCCTAATTCGCTCACTTCAAGTCGCCGCTCCTCACGGACATCAAAACCAGATATCTCCTTAAAACCTAATGCTTGCAAGCATCTTATGCGCCGCTTACCCATTGATCCTAGTCCAACAACTAAAAACTTCATAAGTACCTCCGCTAAATGTTACATTATTCTATACTAAAACATTTCAATCAAATCTTCACTTGCTTTTATATAATCCTCTTTGCTTCCAATATCAAACCAATAGTCATCTATCGGATAAGCGCTAACATTCAAATTATCCGCCACTAACATTTGAAATAAATCTGGCATATCGAATCGTGTGTCTCGTGGTAAATAGTCTATCACTTTGGGATCAAGTACATAAACTCCTGCGCAGGTAAAATGCGTTTGCTTTGGCTTTTCTACAATTCCCATTAGTTTAGTTCTGTCTATTTGTACCACACCATATGGAATCTGAATACTGTATTCTTTAACACACATTGTGGCAATTGAATCATGGTCATTATGAAACTTCACAAGCTGCTCAAAATCAATTCTTGTAAGAACATCACCGTTCATAACAATTAGTGGTGCTTTTATGTTCTCCGTCAATAATGAAAGTGCTCCAGCGGTGCCCATTCGTTCTTTTTCAATTACATATTCAATATTAACATTCCAATTAGTACCGTCACCAAAGTATTCCTGAATCATTTCAGCTAAATAATTCACCGACAAGCGAAAGTTGCGGTAGCCCTGACTAGCAAAATTCTCTATTATCGTTTCAAGAATGGTCTTTTTACCAATATGTAACAAAGGTTTTGGCCTATTTTGGGTTAATTCACCCAACCTGCTTCCAAGCCCACCAGCCATCAAAAATACAATATTCTCTTTAACCTCGATTTGCTGTACCAAATCGTCTAATATCTCTAATCCTACAAGTCGTCCTTCTTCATCTAAAATAGGAATTTGATGTATCCTTATGTTTTGCATCTTTGACAATATTCTATAACGTTCGTCATTTCTTGCTACTACTGGCGTAGTGTTCATAATAAGTTTAACGCTTTCTTGAATGGATACTCCGTCAATCATAGCTCTTCTAATATCACCGTCAGTAACAATGCCCTTTAAATGCATGTTTTCGTTAACAACTAAAGCGATTTGAAATGAATTTGAATCTATTACTTGCATTGTTCTTAATATTGTATCAGTTTCTCGTACTATCGCGTTTTTCCATTTATTCATTGTAAAACTCTCCTGCCTGGTACTCCCACAATTGTCGTCTTTGGCTCAACTTGATTAATCACGACGGCCCCGGCTGCAATAAGGCAACATGTTCCAATCGAAATCCCTTGTATCACGATCGCACCAGCACCTACATGCGAACAATCACCAATCTTTACGTCGCCAGACAATATCGCGCCTGAAGCAACATGGACACTGTCACCAATAATACAATCGTGATCAATGGATGCTCGCGTATTTACTATTGTATTATTTCCAATTACAGTTCCAGTCTGAATTACAGAACCTGCCATAATTTGTGAACCTTCGCCGATAACTACATCCCCCGCAATAATTGCCGACGGGTGAATTACTCTAGCAAAACAATAGCCTTTTTTACAAAACTTATCAAACAATGTTTTCCTAGCCGTCAAAGACCGTGTCGAGCCCAGACCATTAACAAGCAAAACTTCATCTGGTGAATAAAGTAAAACGTCATCGTCATCACCAATAATGCTAATACCAAGCAATTGTCTTTTCTTCAAGCAATCATTTCTTTCGGCGATACCGATAATATTAACTTGCATAAGCTTCAATACATCAATCAGTACTTTCGCGTGTCCGCCGGCTCCAAGGACAATAATCGGGAGTTCTTTGTTATTCATATTAAAGTGTCTCGTCTTCAATAAAATTTCTATCAGATGTCCTGCCAATTAGCTCCCAGTAGCGCATTGGAGAAATACCGTCTCCAGGTCGCTTAATAGACAGGTTCATTACATCAATTTTCTCGCCCGCTGCAATATTCTTTCTCGCAACAAGGCTTTTTCGAATAACCGATCTGTTGGCAGTTTCAGACTTCATTGGCAGTTTAATGCCGTCACCAAGAGAATTTTGCACTTGACGAATGGATTTAATTATCAACTCTAATTCTTCAGGATTAGCTGACGCACGATGATCAGGACCAGGCATGTTTTTATCCAGAGTGAAATGTTTCTCAACCACAACTGCCCCAAGTACTGCGGCGGCAATCGGAATAGCTACTCCCTCAGTGTGGTCGGAATAGCCTACTTCAAGGTTAAAGACGCTGCGCAAAGTATCGATAGCATTAAGATTCACTTCTTCGAACGGCGCTGGATAATCAGAAGTACAATGCAATAAAACGACTTTCTCTTGTAGTCGCCGTTGTCCCTCTGACGAAATAAATGCTTCTACAAATTCTTTTGAATCAGTCGGTTGATTCTGAAATAAATATCCAAAGGCAAGCACGCCGAGCGCGGCTTCAATTTCTCCAATTGTGGATGCGCCCGTCGAAAGAATAACTGGTTTTCCGGTTTGAGCAATCTCTATCAAAAACGGAGCATTGGTAATTTCCCCAGAAGGAATTTTTACAAAAGGCAAATCAAAATGCTTCAATAGAAACTTTAAACTTACGCTATCAAACGGTGTTGACAGAAATTCAATCTTCTTGCTCTTGCAATATTCACTTATTGCCCCCCACTCTTCTCGGCTAAGCTCCAATTTTTTTAACATCTCATACTGGGTTTCACTTTCGCCGAACAATTTCGTTTGATAGTCTGCTTTTTCAGCTGTTTTCGTTACCAACAATTCAGTATTAAACGTCTGAAACTTCACTGCATCAGCTCCAGCATCTGCAGCAACTTCAATGAGTTTTTTTGCAATATCAAGTGAACCATTATGATTCACTCCGGCTTCAGCAATAAAATACGGCTTATTTGGAAACATTTGCAGCTACCTCGAAAAAATGTTTTTGTAGCAAGGCGCGATAATCATTGGTCGTTTTCAATACTTTGAAAATTCTTTTTGAACTATTTCCTGCCCCGTAGGGATTTACTACACAAGAGCAGTCCAGTTTAAAAGCGTTTTGAATCGTATCAAAAATTTCTTGAGCTTCTGGTTTACAATTAATTACCGACGAAGCATGCAATCGACCTTTTTGCCTGTTGCCAATATTCACGGTAGGTTTGTTAAAAGATGGCACTTCATAGAGTCCGCTTGACGAATTACCGACAACCGCATCTACTTGTGCAATTGCACTTAAATAACGCAGCTGTCCAAGTGAAGTAAACACTTTAGCGTTGGGTCGATGTAGAACATAATCTTCCATCATCTGGATAATTATTTTTCCGTCAGTATCTGAATTCGGTTTGGTAAATATAATTCCAACGTCACTGCCAAGCTGATCAAGCGCGGATAACAGCGCATAAAACTGTTTTTGAGCTGTTCTATCTTCAAGTGTAACCGGGTGAAAAGTAATCAAAAGATTTATTTTTTGAAAACGAAAATCTAATTCTTTTTCCAAATTTTCACGGTCAAGTAAAGATATTTTTTTGATATAGTCGATGCCCGGACTGCCAAAATTGAAAACGTATTCCGGGTTTTCGCCAAGTTGAAGTACTCGCAGCAATGCTTGCTCATTAGTAACAAAATGCAAGTGTGCCATCTTAGTTATACAGTGCCGTATTGCTTCGTCAAAAGCTCCCTCTGTAGTATCTCCTCCAGCGATATGCGCTATCGGTATTTTGGCGATGAGCGCCGCTTGTGCCGCTGCCATTATTTCATAGCGATCGCCAAGCAAAATTACTATATCAGGAGCCAATCTCGCAAAGGTATCAGCAAAACCAACAACCGCGACCCCAATCGATTTTGTCACACCGACAGGAGTGTCACTAGCCAGCAACATTTCCACTTTTTCGTTAATACTAAACCCATCTTGCTCGATTATCTTATAAGTCAAGCCAAACTCGGATGACAAATGCATACCAGTAGCAACTATTTGCAGAATAAACTCTGAATCGCCCTGAATTTCTTTTAATAACCAATACATCAGACCGTAATCAGCACGAGATCCGGTCACAACGCAAATTTTCCTTACCGCTATGCTCATTATAAATACACACTACTGGGAATATTAATTAACCGCGCCACGATGTTTTCCGCCACTTCACATTCCATTCGCGGATTGTCTTTATACATAGGCAAAGTATACATCAAATCCCAAGCGGGTCGAGCCATGATACCATTATCATTTAATTGCGTTAACACATCACCGCGCAAAGCCCTATCCTCTGAGCTTAGCATAATTGCGTTTAGCCAATAAATTCCTTTGGCAAATTCGGGCTCTACAAAAAAGTCAACTCCAGCTAACTCTCTAAATGCTTCACAATAACGCTCCGCTAGTGCTCTTTTCTTTTTAACAAATCCCGGGAGTTGTTCCAATTGCGCGCAACCAAGCGCGGCGTTGATGTTCGGCATCCGATAGTTATAGCCAACCATATCGTGTCGAAAAGCCCATTTATGCGGTAGCTTTGCTTGAGTAGTAAGATGCTTCGCCAAATTACCCAACTCGACATCGTTAGTGAGAATCGCTCCGCCACCGCCGCAGGTGATAATTTTGTTGCCGTTAAAACTTACTGCAGTAACTTTTCCCCAATTGCCGACATGTTTCCCCTTATACAGTGTTCCTAGCGCCTCAGCGGCATCTTCCACTAATTCTATGTGATACTTCTCACACACTTTTACCAGTTCATCCAAATCAACCGGATGTCCAAAAGTATGCATCGGCACTACCGCTTTAATTCTCCTGCCGGTTTTAGAATTAAAACACTCGTTATCTTTGATTACAGCAATCTCACTCAAATAATCCGCAAGTTTCTTCGGATCAATTCCTAAGGTCTTTTCCTCGCTATCCACAAAATGCGGTATCGCATCACAGTATTCCACCACGTTAGCAGTAGCAATAAAGGTTAAAGCCGGCACCAACACTTCATCATTTGCTTTTACACCAACAAGTTTTAGACAGATATGAAGCGCTGCCGTTCCATTCGAGGTGGCAATAGCTTTTTTGACACCAGCAAATTCAGCCAACTGCTCCTCGAAAGTATCAACGAACTTTCCTACCGAAGACACCCAACGGGTATCGATACATTCCTTTACATACTTCCACTCGTTGCCTTCAAAACACGGCTCATGTAAACCAATTCGATCATTATTCTGTTCTGACAAAACAGACTTGATTGAACTAACAATCTTTCCAACATCTATTGTTTTCATATATTATAAATACTCGCTTTGTATTGTTTTAAGTTGTCTTTGTCTAAAAACCACTCAATCGTCTCTTTCAAACCGCGTCGCAACCCGTCTCGCGCTCCATAATTTGGTTTCCAGTCGATTAATTTGCAAGCCTTAGTATTATCAGCCCACAGCCGTTCAACCTCGCTTTTTTCCGGACGGAGTCGGTCTTGGTCGGTTTGTATCTCAATATCGACTCCCATAATTTCGGCAATTAGTTGAACCGTATCACCAATCGATATCTCATAATTACTACCGATATTTATTACTTCGCCTACTGATTTTTCACTGTTCGCTATCGCGATGAAACCGTCGACAGTGTCTTTAACATAATTAAAATCTCTAGTAGGAGTTAGCGCACCCAGCTTAATTTTGCGAATACCATTAGCTATTTGCGCAATAACAGTAGGTATCACAGCGCGTGCCGATTGTCGCGGACCATAGGTGTTAAACGGTCGAATTATCGCGACCGGTGTTCCAAAAGAAGAGTAGAACGACATCGCAATTTGATCAGCACCAATTTTGCTGGCAGAATACGGTGACTGCCCCTGTAACGGGTGCTCTTCAGTTATCGGCACAAATTTAGCAGTACCGTATACTTCACTAGTTGATGTATGTACAACTTTTTCAACACCTAGTTCTCTTGCCGCTTGAACAATGTTGAGCGTGCCTTTAACATTAGTATCGACATAAGTGTCTGGTGAATGGTATGAGTAAGGAATAGCAATTAGCGCTGCTAGGTGCAATACAACATCGCAACCTCTCATTGCCGATTTTACGCCATAAGGATCACGAATATCTCCAGAAAAAATTTCCAGATTGTCTCTTACTTCTTTTGGTGAATTATCAAGCCAACCCCATGAATTAAAAGAATTATAAAGAACGAACGCACGAACGTCATAGCCTCGTCGCACTAGCGTTTCCGTTAAATGCGAGCCAATAAAACCGTCAGCACCTGTTACTAGTATTTTTTTCCTCTGCAAATTCATATACACCTCAAACTAAAGAAACAAAGTTAGATACTCTTTTATCATCTTTCAAAATATTCTACCACAAATTAAGAATAACTCAGAAAAATTGCAACAATGCTTTAAGATCATCCTGCCTTCTCGCTTTGCCCGTAGTAGTAGTAATAGTAATAGTCGCTACCCTGAACTTCCATTTTGTTGAGCACCACGCCGAGAATATTAGCCTTGGCATTCAATAATAACTCTTTGGCTTTCTTTGCCATTTCTGGCCGGGCTAATTCCGTATTACAAACCAAAACAACCCCGTCAACTTTAGATGCAATAACGCTGGCGTCGGTCACGGCAATCGTCGGCGGAGCATCAATGATAACTATATCAAAACGCTCTTTCAAACTCTCTATAAACTTAACATATTTTGCCGTGCCCAGTAATTCTGCCGGATTAGGCGGAATCGGTCCAGATAGGACGACCGACAAATTAGGTACTTTGGTTGTAATTAAAACATCATCAATTGGCCAGTTTTCAACCAACACATTCGTTACCCCAACTGCACGGTCGGTTGCCCAAATTCGATGTTGCGACGGTTTGCGTAAATCACAATCGACGAGCACTACTTTTTTACCACTCTGCGCTATAACAACCGCGGTATTTGCCGAAGTAACACTTTTCCCCTCGCTAGGGCCGGCACTGGTAAACAACAAAGTGCGCAACTGGTTTTCAGTCGCGGCGTAATGAATATTGGTACGCAACACCCGATAAGCTTCCGTCGCCGGTGATTTCAATTCTTTTGAAGCAATTAAACCCTCGTAGCCGTCTTCCTGGTTTTTACTCCGGCTACGATTGCTTTTGCTTCTTTTGTTAAAAATACTAAATATTTTCATATGCTTCCTTACGACTAAATAGTCAAAAGACTCAATGGCTCTTTTTATTGACAATTTTATAACCTATTAGAATACTCTCTCCCGTGTTTCGATTTGTTCATTCTGCCGTAGAAATTGCGCTGTTTTACCGAATAATCGGGAATCTGACCTAGTACCGGCAACTTCAGGAAGTGTTCGACATCATCGGAATTGCGTATTGTACGATTAAAATATTCCAGCGTAAACGCTAAGAAGAAGGCAACAATTAATCCAATAATAGCCCCGACAAGTAAATTAAATTTTTCCTTAGGAGCAATATAATTATCAGGAGCGACCGCCTCGTCAACTATACGCACATCACGAGGAGTCATAACTTCATTGATTCGTGCTTCTTCATAACGCTGCGACATCATAAGATACATCTGCTCGGTCACCTTAGCATCGCGCATCAGTTGAATAAGTTTGCTCTCTTTTCCCGGCATCATACCTAATTTTTTCAAGCGTGATTCCGATTCCCGCTTGATGGCATTTTTTTGAGCCCTGCCTGCTTCAACGGTAGATTCTGCCAGAATTTTTGCTTGCACCAATCCAACATGAACCGGATTCGCTGAAGGTGCGTTCGATGTCGCTATATTGTTTGCTTCAATTTTTAGATTTTTTTTCAATTCATCAAGCGCCGCCTGCACTCCGATCACTTGGGGATGTTTAGCGGTATACTGCTGCATGAGCATCGTTTTTTGCACTTCAAGATCAGCAATTTTGCTTTTATACTGCTCTATTAATTGACTGCTGGCGACAAATCCCGGTGCCTCTGAAGCCAATTGTGCGTTCGCGGTGTCCAATTGCGCCTGCGCCGATATTGTTTTGACTTCGTTTTCAGCATCGATCCTGTCAAGATTGACAACTGCTTCCAACAACGCCTTTGCCTCATCGCTCGGAGAAACAATCTTATTGTCTGTTTTGTATGCTGTGAGAATTGCTTCGGCCTTATCCAACTCTCTCTGAATTTCATTCAGTCGTACGCCGATGAATTTTCGCACCGTTTTCTGGTCCTCTTGCGATAACATCGCTAAACGATCAATAAATGCTGTAATCAAAACATTAGTACGCAATTTTGCTTCTTCAGGCGAACCACCTCTTACCGACACCTTTAATATTTGAGTGTCACGTACCGGAGTGGTAGTGATCAACCCAACATAAGAGCTATAAACAGGTTTTTTTTCGTCAAGTCGCACTGGACTCCATGATTTGTCGATCATTGTCTGAACTACTGAACGACTCGTAAGCATCTCCGCGTAAGTTGCCATTAGTTCTTTAGTCATAAAACTGCTTGCACCGGAAAATTCGCTTAAAAGCGAATTCCCCAAACCTTGTTTCTGTGTAATCCGCAAGGTCGCGCTCGCCTCGTAGACCGGAGAAGATTTAAGGTTCACTAATACCATCAATAAAACCGAAAACAAAAAAACAAAAAATATCAATTTATAGCGCTTCTTGATTATTCTAATAATACTATTTAGATCAATTGTTTGTTCCACGCGTACCCCATCTTCTATCGTATTAATGTATTGCTTACTAATTTGTACCAAATATAAGTTTGTGTAGTTAGCGTAGTAGATTGAGAAGTTATCAGGTTATCCGCTAGCATTATTCATTATAAATTACCAAATTGACTACTATTTTCCTTGAATTGCGTAGACAGTAGCAACCGCCGTTGCGGAATTGGCAATAGCCTGAAACCACGGAAAGATATCCAAATTCCAATCGATTTTGCCGTTATTAGAAAGATATACCACATCGCCATCGTGAAGTTCAATGTTCTGCGAACTATCGCCTTTTTCCAGCATGTTGAGTAAATTGCAAACAATCGGCTCATCTTTATTGGAATCGCGGATAACAAATATCGTTTTCTTGGCGGCATATTTCGTATAGCCGCCGGCAATACCAATAGAATCAACCAAATTGTGCTCACGTTCGAGTTCATAGAGTCCGGGTCTCACTACTTCGCCAAGAACATACACACGGGTTGTATGAAACTTTGTCACGTTAATTGCCACACTAGGTGCCTTAAGATATTCAGCCAATCTGCCGGTAATTTCCCGGTTCAATTGACTCGGAGTTTTGCCAGCGGCGCTGACTTCGCCAATAAAGGGAAATTCAAATTTGCCATCCGGCCTAATCATATAACCGCTAGAGCCAGTATTGTAATTAACCGTAGTAGCACTGGCAATATTAGTGTTGGCCGTATTTGCCATATTATTGCTTGCCGAATCCAATCCGACAACCTGAATGTTTAACACATCACCAACGCCCAACAGATATTCTTGTACAACCGACGCTGCAGAACAAACCGCGTTTGCCAACAACATAAGCGAAATCAACAAACATAATAGTTTTTTCACTATAACCTCTCTATCTTGCGCTATACATTGTCTCATAATATCTGGTATATTCACCGCTTTTGATATCTTCCCACCATTTACGGTTGTCAAGATACCACTGGATAGTTTCTTTGATGCCCTGCTCGAAAGTATATTTTGGTTCCCAGTCTAAATCACGTTTAATTTTTCCGGCGTCAATCGCGTAACGACGGTCGTGACCAAGACGGTCAGTAACATACCTGATTAAGCTTTCCGATTTTCCTAAGGTGTGAAGAATCAACTTAACGATATCGATATTAGCCTTTTCGTTTTTCCCGCCGATGTTATACACTTCGCCAACCTTCGCGCTATGTAAAACACAGTCAATCGCTTCACAATGATCAGTAACATGTAGCCAATCACGAATTTGCAAACCGTCACCATACACCGGCAAATTTTTATCTTCCAGTGTATTGCTGATTATTAACGGAATAAGTTTTTCCGGAAACTGATAGGGTCCATAGTTGTTGGAACAACGAGTGATATTCACCGGCAATCCAAAAGTTTCGAAATACGCACGCACCATACAGTCCGCACCGGTTTTGCTCGCCGAATACGGGCTATTCGGAGCGAGTGGCGTAGTTTCGGTGAAAGACCCAGTTGCGCCGAGCGAACCATAGACCTCATCGGTCGATACTTGCAGATATTTTTTGATACCACTGGTTTTGCAAGCATCAAGCAACACTTGAGTACCGATAATATTAGTAGTAATAAAAATTCCCGGATTTTCGATACTACGGTCAACGTGTGACTCAGCGGCAAAATTTACGCAATAATCACTCTCGCCAATATTTTCTTTAACGAAAATCTCAGCGATAGCCACTCTGTCCGTAATATCGGTTTTATAAAACACATAGTTAGGGTTGTTTTCAATCGCTGTTAAATTTTCCAAATTACCGGCATAAGTCAGACAGTCAATGTTGATCACACGGTAAGCAGGATGTTTTTTCAAAACATACGGCACAAAATTGCTGCCGATGAATCCGGCGCCACCTGTGACAATAATTCTTGTCATTTTGACACCTCCCCCAAACAGAAATTAAAGAAACAAGGTACAAAAACATATTTCTTGAAATTATAGCATAGCTCATCAATATTTTCTATGAAAACGAGTTTTTTCAACCCACACGTTTAATAAAAGCTAAAACATCGAGCCAACCGGCGTTTTTTTCGACCAACACACCGCGAATGCCCGCGGCGGTCGCCGCTTCGATATCGCTTGGTTTATCACCAAACATTATACTCGAATCTGCATCAATGTCAAATCTAGCAATAGCTTGTAACAACATCCCTGGTTGCGGTTTGCGGCAAGCACACTCCTTAGCATACTCTAAATTTTTGGCATCCGGATAATGTGGACAATAATAAAAAGCGTCTATACGCGCATTGTGTTTACGCAAGTCCTCGTTAACCCAGTCATGCAAACTGACAACATCTGTTTCAGTGTAATAGCCGCGGGCAACGCCGCTTTGGTTAGTAACAACAACAACCAAAAAGTTGTTATCGTTGCACCACTTTATTGCTTCGATAGCGCCGGGTGTCCATTGCCAGTCGTCAGGCTTATATACATAACCGTGATCGACATTAAGCACCCCGTCTCTGTCAAAAAAAACAGCGCGCTTTAAATCTGAATTTTGAAATTTGAAATTTGAAATGTTCATTTTTCAGACATCCTATTTTTTGTGCTCAATATTATACTTGACAATATTCTCTTAAGTTCGTACGCATCAGAAATGAATTCATCGCGTGTCAAAATCTCTCCGGGATAAACATCTCCCAGAAGTCTCAACCAATAAATAGTCTCCAATAATTCTTTGTTGACAATATATAGTTTTGCGACAAAATCCTTATCTGTTTGAGCGCCATGCGCTTCCTCTGTGTTTGCGCCAACTGAAGTAGCACACCTTACCAGCTGCTTCAGAATAATATTACTACATAATTCATATTTTTGCTTGGAAACATATTTAACAATTTTCACTGCAAATTCGTAACTTTTTTCTCTAATCACATTTTGCTTCATAATGAATTTCAAATTTCTGATTTCAAATTTTTCTGAACTGCTTCTTGCAGTTCAGAATTACTGATTGCATAAGTTCCCAGTTTTCCAACAACCACTCCGGCAGCCAGGTTTGCTAATTGTGCAGCGTCATTGGCGCATATTCCGCCAGCGACTGCTGCAGTAAATATCGATATTACGGTATCGCCGGCGCCGGACACGTCAAAAACCTCTTGCGCCCGCGTCGGAATAGTTGCTCCGCCTTCGGCATTAAGCAGCGTCATTCCTTTTTCTGAGCGGGTTACCAAGAGATTAGTCAGTTTGAATTTTTCCAAAATTTCATTTCCGGCAACTATCACATCATCATCAGTGTTCTTTATGGCTTGGGCGTGAACTTCGGATAACTCTTTAAGATTGGGAGTAATACAATAGGCTCCGGCATATTTTTGCCAATAATGGCCCTTGGGGTCAACTGATATGGGAATGCTTCTTTTTTTACATTCAGCAATAATTTTTTTACACAACCCCGGAACGCATACCCCTTTGCCATAATCCGACAATACAACTCCGTCAAAACCATCAAGTTTCGCAACAACTGCAGCGATAATTTCTTTGGTTTTTTTCGCAGATATCGGTGTATTGTCTTCAAAATCCAATCGCAACATCTGTTGATGTGCGCCGATTATCCGGGCTTTCGCTGTCGTCGGGCGCTTGTCGGTAATCAAACTGGCGCTGTCAACTTTTACTTCTGCCAATAACTCCAGCAAGAGTACGCGATTTTCGTCAATGCCTGAAATTCCGCAGATATGGGTATCGCAGCCGGAGCGCGCCAAATTGTGCGCAACGTTCGCCGCGCCACCCAGCGTGTTTTTTTCACGGATCACTTTTGCAATCGGCACCGGTGCTTCTGGCGATATCCGTGACACTTCACTGTAATAGTACTTATCAATCATTACATCGCCGATAACCAGAATTCTGGTTTCGAATATCTTCTTCTCGACGAAGTTTTTTACTAGATCAAAATTTTTGAACATAATTCTCCAAGACTGAAAAATATTTGAAATTAAAAATATTGCCTTAATCCAGCAACATATTAACATGACGGCTGTAGCGTTTGGGAATGCTGATACCTACCAAATAGCCGATACTTGCCAGAACATGCGAAATCACCGAAAAGCCGTCATTATAAAAAGCTGCGATTCGCCGATGTTTATCTTCGACATTTTTGTAGTACGGCGGACAAACAAATGTCCAGTCAGCCCCTTGTTTATCAAGCACTATGCGAAAATATTTATCAATATCCAAACTGCTTTCACCAATTTGGGTTAGTAGCACATGATGTTCAACCGATTCATTTAATTCGCCGATAATAGTCTTTTGTCCGTCGAAAGAAATCAAAACCAGTAACGGCTGATCGTTAACAATTGCATCCTTTACCGCCGGTTCGGAAGGATAATATATAAATTGCATGAAAACCTCTAAATCAACTTCGAAAAATTTATACGCAAAATGCGGGCACTATTCGCAATCAGCTTCAATCAATTCGCAAATTATATGTCCGATCAAAATATGGGCTTCTTGTACCCGCGCAGTGGTATTACAAGGAATGTTGATGTTGACGTTACACAGATTGCTCATTTTGCCGCCGTTTTTACCGGTCATACCAATAACTATACCGCCTTTTTGCTTCGCTTTATCAACCGCCGCGATTATATTGCCGCTGTTGCCGGAAGTGGAGAGAGCAAACAACACGTCACCACGATTACATAACGCTTCTGTCTGACGCGAAAAAACAGCATCATAACCATAATCATTACCCACCGCTGTCAATATCGAGGTGTCGGTAGTTAACGCAATCGCCGGCCAACCTTCACGCTCTTTTACAAATCGTCCGACAATTTCTGCCGCCAAATGCTGGCAGTCGGCGGCAGAGCCACCATTGCCGCAAAACAACAACTTACCGCCGTTTTGAATGGCGTGACGGCACAATTCCGCTGCTTTGGCGATTTTGGCACGCATCACTTCATTTTTGATAAGTTCAATAGCTTGGATATGCTCTTCCATTCGTTTAATTATCATTGCAATCCTCCAATAAAACTTTGGAATTTATTATATCATAATTTCGCTATGAATTCACGCTCTTAGCTCGTAAATTCGGGCAATTCAGGCTATTTTTTCAAAACATCCAACGGAAGCAACCGATAAATAAACACCGCGATACTTCCTTCAATCGCCAACCAAATTCCATTTACCGACAATGAGTATTGCCAAGCCGGAACCCCGGCAGGTGCGTAGGCAGCAAAAAAAATCATTCCCGATACAAAATGACAGATAAAGCGCAGAAAAACTGCGCAGTATCCGCCGATTATCCGGTTGCGCGGAAAGCATCCGGCAACCGCCAAACACATGTACGCCAATGGGTAATCCAAGATAAACTGAATCGGATGAACGATAAAAGGCGATACTAAAAAATCAAGCATTGCTACGATTGCGCCGCCCAGCAACCCGACCCGCCAACCGCAAACATTCGCCAGCACAAATAACGGCACCATTTTCCCAAGCGTAATGCTGCCGCCTTGCGGCAACCGATAGATCGCCAGTAAATCCAATACTATGCAGAGCGCCGCACACAAGCCGGTGAGCGTCAGTGTCCGAGCCGTTAATTTTTGCCGCCCGGCAATTGCCAGCATCAGCAACACCAACGCTGCCAATAAAATTACTCCTACAGTGTTATTCATATCCATCCTCCAAAAAATAAAATAGACCTATTGCGACGCAACAAGTCTATAATTCACTTCCCTGCGTCGGAATTACCCGAATCAAGTTCAAAGGGTTGGCAACCTGCCTCTCAGCCTTTCAGCACCCCTAGCCGATATTTAGTTCGAAAATTTGAAATTTGAAAAATTCGTAAACACTTGATCACGCAACTACTTTTCAACTCGCGATCTGGCGAAAACGAAGAACGGAACAGCTGATATAGTCAGAATCGCGGTAAAAATAACCGTTGCGCCGACCGAATAATCATGGAACGATGATACCACTATACTGGCTAAACTGCAAGCAGAAAACTGCATAAAGAACAATACTCCGGTAGCTGAACCACCGCGTTCAGGCACACCGGTTATTGCAATAACTTGTGCTGCCCCGGCCAGCATGCCATAACCTAAACGCGTGAGTGCAACACCGACAGTGACAATCACGATTCCATATAACGCGACATTAGTGAAAAATACTGCCTGATAGAACAGCACACCCGCCACGGAAATTAACAATCCATAATAAACAATTTGCCGTTTTTCTATTCCGGCGTTACCCAGTTTTCTGAGCAACCAATTCCCTGAAAACGAAGCGCCGGACAATAAAATAAACAATTGCGAAAACAACCGCGGATTCATTCCGTAACTATCAATATAAATAAAACTCGACATGCTGATAAACGAGAAATATGCGCTATATAAGACCGTGGTAATTAGCGCATAACAGACAAACATCCGCACCCGAAAAAAGCTGGCAAATATTTTCGCAATTTCCCCAAGACTGGGAAACGGCAATGGTTTTTTGAGCGTTTCCGGCAACGCCCGATACAATAGCAAAAATGTCATTGCGCCTAAGAATGCACTTACTGTAAAACAGGCGCGCCAGGAAAAAAAATACGCCAAGTAAGCGCCAACCACCGGCGCCACCGCTGGCGATACCGATAATCCTAAAATCATCATCCCGACTGCCGCAATTTGTTCTTTACCTTCAAAAATTTCCGTGGCAATCTGCCAGCAGACAATTGTTGCACCAGCCAGAAACAGTGCCTGAAAAAATCGCAATACGATGATAACTGTCAAACTTGGTGCGATCGCGATTAACGCCGCGCAGACGCTAAAACCCAACACCCCGGTCAACGCCGACTTGCGCCGGCCAAAACGGTCACTAAAGAACCCGGCCAACAAACAGCCCAACGAAAAACCCAAAGCAAACATGCTTAACGTTAGGTTGACAATGTCGGCATCAACAGCAAATCGTTCAGCCATGTGCGGCAAACTAGAAATATACAAATCTGTCGATGACCCGCCCAGCACCATAATCATAACTAACAACCAATTTATCAAGCGCCTGTTCACAAGTCACCTCTTCATTCACAGATCACGGCAGTAGCGAAACCAGCTCATCCGCGCTGATTCCGGACAAATACTCATCCAGATTAATACCCGCAAGCTCGCGTTTAACCGCCGCTCGTTCAAATCGCGTTCCGACTAATATTTGCTCAAGTCCCGCTACATTACATTTGCCAAAGAAATCGCCGCGAATTTCGGCGGCAACGATTATTTCGTTTTGCACATCCAAAAACAGCTCTACGATCCCGCCGACAAACCGCTGTTCAACGCAATAATTAAATTGCGGCTTTTTGCCATAAGTCCATTCCCGGCTTAGATATTTTGTTGTCCGCAAATGATTAATGCCCACCAAATCCGCCGCAGTAAAGTTGTATTCCTCGGCATCCACTTGTGAATTTCGGCAAAACTGAAATAAATACTGTAAAAACCATTCCACTGGTTGTTTTTCGGCAAGAAAAGTTTCAATGTTGGCTACATGACTTTTAACCGAGCTCACGCCCTTCGCCTGCAACTTATGCCGGTTGGGTTTCAAAGCCGCTGCCAACATACCGATGTTTCCTGAATAAAGCAATGTGCCGTGATGAAGCACCCGATTCCCGCGATAATATTGGGCGTTCCCAGAAACCTTTAAACCATTTACCGTGATATCGTTGCGCCCGGAAAATTCAGCCGCAATTCCCAAATTTTGCAACGCGGCAATTACCGGCAGTGTGAACTTGCGAAAATTTGCCTGAACGCCCGAGTTGCATTCAGAAATAAACGTAAAATTAACATTACCAAAATCATGAAACACCGCGCCACCACCGGAATTCCTTCTCACAACAATGATATTCTCGCGTTTCACATAAGCACCGTCGATTTCAGCGTAAGCGTTTTGGTTTTTGCCGATAACCACGCAAGGGGCATTGCGCCAAAGCATAAAAACTTCGCTACTGTAACTATCCATAAGATGTTCTTCGGCAGCGAGATTAAAATACGGATCAGTATTGGTATTATAGATAAATTTCATTAATCTGCTCCGACTAATTTGGTCAACGCATCGCGGGCGGCAGTCACAACAACTTCCGGCAACGTCGGGTGAGCATGAACGCTGTCAACTATCCGGTCAATCTGCAGCCGCATAGTCATCGCCAAGACCAGTTCAGCGATCAGACAAGCCGCTTGTGCGCCAAAGATATGCGCGCCGATTATCTGCCGATTAGTCCTGTCGACAATTATTTTCGCCATTCCTTCCGGTTCAGCACTTGCAACCGCCTTACCGTTGGCGCCAAACAACGCCTTGCCAATCACGTAATCGTAATGCTTCTGCTTGCACTGTTCTTCGGTCAAACCAACATATGCAACTTCTGGATGAATGAAAATTGCGGAAGGGATTATTAGTTTAGAGTCCTGAGTTCTGAATCCTGAGTTTTGCTGGTGCAACTCTGAACTCTGGACTCTGGACTGCATATTCTGCAATATCGATTTTACCGCACAATGTGCCTGATGTTCAGCAGCATGCGCCAATAAACATTCTCCGTTAATATCGCCGATGGCAAAGACCCGGGGATTACTCGTTTGATAATACATGTCCGTACTTATCCAACCGCGTTCGGTTTGAATTTGCGCGGCTATAAGATTTAATCCTTCAACCATAATCCGCCCGGTTGCTTGCAGTACTATGTCAGCAATAAGTTGTTTGTTGCCGGTTTTGTCAATATATTCAACCTGAGTTACAGCATTATCATTAACAATGCGTTCCACTTTGGCGCCGGTTACAACAGTAATACCTTGTTTTTTCAACATCGGCAACAATCGTTTCACAATATCACTATCTACGCCGTTTAGTATCTGCGGCAAATATTCAATAACCGTAACATTAGCACCAAATTCGTTGAAAATCGTCGCCAGCTCCATGCCAATAACGCCGCCGCCAATAATCGCGATGCTGGCCGGACACTGCTCAATATTCATAACATTGTCACTGGTATACACTGTCGGCAGTTCAGTGCCGGGAATGTTCAACTTTTGTGGACGGGATCCCGCGGCAATGATGCAGTGACAAAAACTTATGGACTTAAAATTTGAATTTTGAAATTTGAAATTGTCCTCTGTTGGTGCAAAAAATACCGATACTGTAATTTCGTTCTCTGAAACAAACGACGCTTCTCCGTAAATCAGCTCAACGCCACTGGTTTTTAGCAGTTGTTCGATGCCTTTGGCCAATTGTCCGACAACGCCATCTTTGCGCGCGACGGCTTTTGACCAGTTGAGCGAATTTAACCCGACTTCTACGCCAAAGTCGGCGGCTTGTTTTACTGTGCGGATAACCTCAGCGCTTTTCAGCAGTGCTTTGGTCGGAATACAACCGCGATTTAGACAAGTGCCGCCTAATTGCTGTTTTTCAATCAGCGCCACGCTCAACCCGGCGCGCGCCGCTTCAGCTGCTGCGGTATAACCTCCCGGGCCTGCGCCGATTACTACCAGATCATATACCGTTGATTTTGAATTTTCCATCTCATGCACCGCTGTATTTCAAAACCGGTTTGCGGGCAGCCGCAACTTCGTCAGGACGGGATACTGGCGCAGTGTACGGCGCATTTTTAAATATTTCCGGAGTTTCTTTTGCTTCACGCGCAATTTTCAACATGGCTGCAGCAAACTCATCCAGTGCAGTTTTGCTTTCGGTCTCAGTTGGTTCAAACATCATGGCTTGCTCAACAATCATTGGAAAATAGATCGTCGGCGGATGATAACCATAATCAATCAGCCGTTTGGCAACATCAAGCGTTGTCACACCGGAATTTTTGTCGGCCAATCCGGCAAACACCACTTCGTGCATACACTCCTTATTTACCGCCAACTGGTAATCATTACGCAACAATTCCTTTAAGTAATTGGCGTTGAGTACGGCAATTTCCGAGGCTTCGCGTAATCCGGCAGCTCCCAGCGTCAATATATAAGCATAAGCCTTTATTAACACCGCAACATTACCATAGAAATTTTTTATCCGCCCGATGGATTGCGGCAAATCAACAATAAATTCATAATATTCATCTTCAGTTTTAATCAACTGCGGCAACGGTAAATAATCGGTCAGGAACGACTTAACTCCTACCGGCCCACTGCCCGGTCCGCCGCCGCCGTGCGGTGCGGAAAAAGTCTTGTGCAAATTCAGATGGATAACGTCAAAGCCCATATCGCCCGGGCGGGTTTTGCCCATTATCGCATTCATATTGGCGCCGTCATAATATAGCAATCCACCGGCGGCATGCACCAGCGCGGCAATTTCCAAAATCTTTTCCTCAAACAACCCCAGAGTGCTGGGATTAGTCAACATCAATCCGGCCACTTCATCAGAAAGCGCGGCTTTTAATTCGTCAAGATCCACACCGCCGTCCGGCGTTGATTTGATCACAACGACATCGAATCCCGCAACTGCCGCCGACGCCGGATTAGTACCATGCGCCGAATCCGGCACAATGATTTTTCGGCGGTTGTTATCCTTCCGTTGCTCGTGATATTTCTTTATTATCAATAATCCGGTATATTCACCGTGTGCTCCGGCCGCCGGCGCCAGCGTAACCGCGTCCATGCCGGTAATTTCGGCAAGGCAACACTGCAATTCGTACAACAACCGTAAAATCCCCTGACAGGAATTTGCCGGTTGCAGCGGATGCAACATAGAAAAACCATTCAGCATGGCAACGTCTTCATTAACCCGCGGATTGTATTTCATCGTACAGGAGCCAAGCGGATAGAAACCGCTATCAACATTGTGGTTCTGCGTGCTCAAGTTGGTGAAATGGCGCACACATTCCGCTTCGCTAACACAAGGTAACATCAACGGCGAATTTCGCAAAGTTTTCGCCAATTTTGTTAAAACGATATCCCGAACATCACATTTTGGAATTGCATAGCCGGATTTTCCCGTAGCTGACAGCTCAAAAATCAATTTATCGTAATGCATGTTCACCTCAGCTCAACACTTGGCATAACCGGTCGATTTCCTGTTTACTGCGTTTCTCGGTAACGCAAAATAACAGATGATCCCGATATTCCGGATAGTCGGCAGACAAATCATAGCCGCCCAGTATTCCGCAATTCATCAACAGCTCATTAACTTTTGTTGCGCCGGATTTAGCAGCTAATACAAATTCGCGAAAAAACACCGGTTGCCGAACGGCATTAAAGGACTCCGTAGCAAGCAACTGTTCACGCGCATAATATGACTTGTTGGTACATTGCCGCGCAACCTCCTGTAAACCATCCGCGCCCACCAGCGACAAATATATCGTCGCGGTCAGCGCACACAATGCCTGATTGGAACAAATATTCGAAGTGGCTTTTTCACGACGGATGTGCTGCTCTCGTGCCTGGAGTGTCAACACATAGCAGCGGCGTCCCTCACGGTCAACTGTCTGTCCGACGATTCTGCCGGGCAAACGGCGCAAATGCTTTTCAGTTACAGCAATAAATCCAATATGCGGCCCGCCAAAATTCATCGGGTTGCCCAATGGCTGAGCATTGCCAACCGCAATATCCGCACCATATTCCGCCGGAGTTGGCAATATTGCCAAACTTATTGGATCAACAATAGCAATAAACAACGCTTTATTGGCCTTGGCAATTTCCGAAAACGCCTTCATTTCTTCGATGGTGCCAAAAAAATTCGGTGACTGCACAATTATTGCGGCAACTCCGTCATTACTCTTCGCACTGCAATTCAGACCATCGGTAGCAAAATCAATTAATGCAATTTCTTCGGTTTCGATTGACGCATTAACGAGCATCGTCCGTAGCACCGCGCGAATTTGCGGATCGACCGCCCGCGACACCAGAATTTTTTTCCGGCGGGTAGCATCAGCGGCGATGAATGCCGCCTCACCAGTCGCCGTCGCAACATCATACAATGATGCATTGGAATAAGCCAAACCGGTTAAATTACAAATATTACTTTGATATTCAAATATCGCCTGCAAGGTTCCCTGGCTGATTTCCGGCTGATAAGGCGTGTAGGCTGTCAAAAACTCACTGCGCGAAACAAGATGCTTTATTGTGGCCGGAATATAATGGTCATAGCAACCGGCGCCAAGAAAACAACACAAATCCTCTGTGGAAATATTCTCATCCGCACAGACCTTCATTATCTTGATTAATTCCGGCTCACTGATACCCTCGGGGATATTTAAATCGGTTTGCAAACGGATGCTTTCGGGTATTGCCACAAACAACTCATCGATACTGCTTTTACCTATCCGATCAAGCATCGTTGCCTTATCCGTTTCGGTGACAGGAATATATCGGTGCATAGCCCCTCCAATTTTGGGTCCTTATTTCCCTGTATTTACAAATTGTTCATATTGGATCGGCTCAAGCAAAGCATCCACCTCCGCGCGGTCTGTCATCTCGATTTTGACAATCCAATTTTCGTACGAATCAGTGTTTAACAGTCCCGGTTCAGCGCTTAACGCTTCATTTATTTCCAGTACTTTTCCGCCGATTGGCATGTATAAATCGCTGGCAGCTTTCACTGATTCTACCGCACCGAAAGTGTCGCCTGCAGAAAACTCGGTATCTACTTCCGGCAAATCGACGAAGACAATTTCGCCAAGCGAATGTTGGGCAAAATCACTGATTCCAATATAAGCATAATCACCAACAACTTTCACCCATTCATGATCTTTGGAATAGCTGTAACCATTTGGAAATTTCATACATCCCACCTCTTATTTTTTGTAGTTTTTCTTGATAAACTGCCGACTGATAATTTTTGCCCGCAGCAATTTTCCGCGCATCAACACGGCAAATTCGCCGTCTGGTTTTGCATAATCACTGTCGATTAACGCCAATCCAATCGATTTTTTCAACGTTGGCGATAGATAACCGGTTGTAACCGTACCAATTGTTTTGCCCTCAATTTGCACTTCATAGCCATGCCGCGGAATTCCTTTGTCCAACAATTCAAACCCGACCGTTTTGCGCGCCAGCCCTTGTTCTTTGGCGGCCAGCAACGCCTGTTTACCGACGAAATCCGGTTTTTCCAGCCGCACAAACATTCCTAATCCGGCTTCCAGCGGCGAAATATTTGCGGATATTTCATAACCGTAGAGCGGTAACCCGGCTTCAAACCGTAGCGTATCCCGGCAACCAAGTCCGCAAGGCTGCGCACCGGCAGCTATTAATGCCTGCCAAATTTGCGCTACGTAATCGTTGGCGGTATATATTTCGAAGCCATCCTCGCCGGTATAGCCAGTACGTGATATCAGACATTTACAACCGACAATTTCGACTTCACGCGCGCACTCAAAAAACTTCAGCTCATTTAAATCAAATTTGGTCCACTGCTGCAACAACCGTTCGGCATCCGGCCCCTGAAGGGCAATCTCGGAAGTTTCTGACGAAACATCGACAATTTGCACCGCAAAACCAGTTGCTTGTTCCGTCATCCAGGCCAGGTCCTTGGCAATGTTTGCCGCGTTTATAACTAAAAAATATTCGCGTTCGACAAAACGATAGACCAACAAATCGTCGACCACGCCGCCATCCGGATAGCACATCAGCGAATACAACACTTTGTTATCTTCGAGCTTATCCACGGCATTAGTAAGCAAGTAGTTTAAAAACTCTTCGGACTCGGGACCAAATACTAATGCTTCGCCCATATGCGAAACGTCAAATATTCCCGCTGTTGTACGCACTGCTTCATGTTCAACCGCCAACCCGGCGTACTGCACCGGCAATTCCCAACCGGCGTATTCAACCATTTTTCCGCCAGCCGCAATGTGTTGCTCGTATAGCGATGTTCGTTTTGACATAATCACCTCAGCGTAACTTATAACTCATAATTGACAACTGTAGCCACTGGAATACTAGCCGCAAAGTTACAAGGCTGCAAAGGAAACAAAGACTTCTCCTTTGAGGCTTGCTGCCTTGAAGCTTCATATTCAAACCCATGAAGCTCATCCGCTCACCGCGCGAAATAAGGCATAAAGCATTCCGGCGATTCCCTCGCCGCCCAGACAACCGGCGGCAATATGCGAACATTGGCGCTCAGCATGCTCGCCATAGCATTTTGCTATATAACTTACAACCCCGCCTAACACAATCGCTGCTGACAGCGGTGTTGGCAGATACACGCCCAATCCGATGAGCATCATCGGCTGTTTGAAAAGCACCCCGCTAACTCCTAATACCAACGCTCCAAAAAACACCGCTGAATGGAATTCTCCGCCCAGCATTGCAGCAATCGCTGCCGCCTGCGGTGCGGCAAATTCCGAAACGCCGCCGAACACGCCATATTCTTCATGCAAAATCAATATCGCTGCTGATGCCACCAACGCACCAACAATCGTGCCAAGCAAAGCGAATCGCAGTTGTTTACGCTGGGAAGTTCCCAGCAACAAGCCACTCTTTAAATCTTGCAAGGTGTCGCCGGCTACTGCGCAAGCCACCGCCGCTACCACGGCCGTCATAATCATCGGTTTTACAGCCAGGTTGAAAATTGCCGACATAATCAAAACTGTCATCAACCCTAATAAATCCATTGGATTAATCGCCGTCTGTCCAGTAAGCTGCATTGCAATCCGGCAGGCGATAAATGTCACAACTATCAACAGTAGCGTTGCCAGCCAACCTAATCCGGAAAACCCCAGCAATACATAAGCCGCAGCTAATATTAACCAGTCCCGTTTTCTTGCAGAAATCTGCATCTTTGCGCGACTGAATTGTAAATTTATCAACACCGTGCCGATACCACCACCGGTAATCAAACCAATCCCCGCGCTATTCTTTATAAACAACGCTTCCGGATTACCGGAAGCTATCATCCACACCACGCCGGCTACCATTCCGCCCGCCCAATACAAGCAATAGCCTGCACCCAGCACATAGCCGACACCGACCGCCATCGGCGATATCCATATACCCACCGGAAAACTCCGAATTGGAATTATTAATGCTGCCGGAAACAACTTGAGCCAATCACGCATCAATGTTACCGCCCCGGCGACAAACAACGAACTGAATAGCAACCGGGAGTGTGCGCCACCGGCGCTGCTTTCTAAAACCTCGGCCGCCGCTTGCCCCATCGGAAACGGCATCTGTTGTTTATCCAAAACTTCGTGTCTGAGTATTGACGCAAAAAACCAACCGGCCAATCCACCGGCCAGTGCCAAACAAGTTACCTCAAACCGGCTTATTGAAGCATCGGCCTGCAGCATCCACAGCGCTGGTAAAGTAAATGCCAGCCCGCCGGCAACCAGGCCGCCGGCGGAAATCGCCGCCTGCGCACAATTAGCTTCATTGATATCCGGTCGTTTCAGCAATCGTAACAAGCCATAAGCCGATAACGCTGCAAACACTGTCGGCCACGGTAATGCTCCCAATTTTAATGCAACATACAATGAGCTGAGTGAAATTGCGACCGCACCGACAATTGCGATAAGTAATACCGGTACATTACTGTTTTTCATAATTCAATCACTATAATTTGTATCCGTCTTTTAGATTAACAATCCGATTAAACACCAATGCCCCCGGCCGTGAGTCATAATCGGCCCAGAAATAACCTTGGCGCAAAAATTGATAGCGCGAGTCTTGCTCCACCTTCGCCAGACTTGCTTCAACTTTACAATGCTCAAGCACTTCCATTGAATTGGGATTAAGCAATTCAACAAAATCAACTTTTTCATTATCCTGCCGCTCGGTTAGTAAATAATCAAACAACCGGATTTTGGCATCAATTGCCGTATTCGCGTCCACCCAGTGAATAACCCCCTTGCATTTTATGCCGGATTTATCTTGTCCGCTTTTTGATTCCGGGTAATATTCACACCGCAGTTCGCTTATTTCTCCATTAGCATTTTTTATCACTTCATTGCATTTAATAATATAAGCATGTTTCAAACGCACTACACCGCCAGGTGTTAGGCGGTGATATTTCGGTGGCGGATTTTCCGCAAAATCTTCCTGTTCAATATATAATTCCCGGCCGAAAGCAATTTGCCGTTGACCAGCAGCAACATCTTCGGTATTATTATCCGCCGCGAGCAGCTCGACCACGCCCTCTTCGTAATTTGTTAACACTACTTTGAGCGGCCGCAATACCGCCATCGCCCGCCACGCAGTCTTGTTCAAATTTTCCCGTACACAAGCTTCCAGATAAGCCATATCCACCGTACTGTTAGCTTTTGCCACGCCGATACGCGCGCAAAAATCACGCACCGCTGCTGCCGGATAACCGCGACGGCGAATCCCGCAAATTGTCGGCATCCGCGGATCATCCCAACCTAAAACATGTTGTTCATCAACCAACCGTTTCAAAAATCTTTTCGACATTATCGTACGGGTAATATTCAGCCGGGCAAACTCAATTTGCTGCGGCCGCACCGGATAATCCAGCGCCGCCAAAAACCAGTCATACAACGGACGATGTGCTTCAAATTCCAGCGAGCAGAGTGAATGCGTAATGCCTTCAAAAGCATCCGACAGCGGATGCGCATAGTCATATAATGGATAGATACACCATTCATCACCGGTTTGATGATGACTAGCCCGCAATATCCGGTAAACCAGCGGATCACGCATATTCATATTTGGCGATGCCATGTCAATTTTCGCCCGCAAGCAGCGCGCTCCGTCGGCAAACTCACCGGCTCGCATCCTGCGAAACAAACCTAGATTTTCTTCAACCGAGCGCTGGCGATACGGACTGTCTTTACCCGGTTCAACTAGTGTACCACGGGATTGTTTTATTTCGTCAGCCGTCAAATCACAAACATAGGCAGCGCCGCGCTTAATTAATTCTTCGGCACAATCATATAGTTTGCCAAAATAACTCGAGGCGTAAAAAACATTCGCCCATTCAAACCCCAGCCATTTAATATCTTCTTTGATACTATCGACGTACTCCATATCCTCTTTAGTCGGATTGGTGTCATCAAAACGCAGATTGCATCTGCCATGGTACTGCTCAGCCAATCCGAAATTAATCGTAATCGCTTTGCTGTGTCCGATATGCAAATAACCGTTTGGTTCCGGCGGGAACCGTGTCACTATTTCACGGCGTTTTCCGCTTGCCAAATCACGGTCAATTATCTCTTCAATAAAATTCCGGCTAATGTCGCTCATTAATATGCCTCCGATATAGATTAAGCTTTATTTTATCACCTCAGACGAAATTGCGCAAAAAAAGAGCGCTCATTTTTTGAGCGCTCTTTAACTTCAATTTTAGTGGTGGAAATTTTCCAGATCTTTAGGATTATGTTTATGTTTGAACATTACTGCAAACAACAGGCCAACAATCAGCGAATAAGTAGCAAATACTACCCAGATGCCATCCCAGCCCTGCCACAATATTGTTGTTCCACCAGTAGCAGTTCTTACACTGTAATGCGCGCTGATCAGCCAACCACTGATTGAGCTGCCCAAAACCGCGCCGATACCATTGGTCATGAACATAAACAAACCTTGAGCCGATGCTCTGATTGTCGGGTCAGCCTGGGTTTCAACATACAACGAACCGGAGATGTTGAAGAAGTCAAACGCCATACCGTAGATGATGCAAGACAAAATGATCATCCACAGACCACCGGCCGGATCGCCGAAACCAAGTAACCCGAAACGAAGTACCCAGGCAAACATACTCATCAACATAACTTTTTTGATACCGTATTTGCGCAACACAAACGGAATCAACAAAATCATCAAGGTTTCAGACATTTGCGAAATCGACATGATGATTGCCGGATATTGAACGGCAAAACAATTCTTAAATAACGGATTATCAGCAAAACCGTGTATGAACAAATCGCCGTAAGCATTGGTTAACTGCAACGCCGCGCCAAGTAGCATTGAAAAGAAGAAAAACAATGCCATTTTTGAATCTTTAAACATCTTAAAGGCTTGCAATCCAAGTGTTTCTGACAAAGAACCACCTTTGCTCTGACCAAGCGGTGGAACTGCCGGCATTGTCAAACCAAATATACCTAAAAATGTAGCAGCAGTTCCGGCAATATAAAACATATTTGCCGAAGTTTCATTGTGTGTCAAACTGACTGTCCACATCGCTACGATAAAGCCGACAGTACCCAGCACCCGGATTGGCGGATATTCTTTGATGATATTCATCCCGGCTTTTTCCATGGTAGCGTAGGAAATTGTAATCGACAAACCGATTGTTGGCATATAAAATACCATGTTCAGCAACATCAGCCAGAACATTTGCGACGGGTTGGCTGCGTGCGGAATGTAGAATAAAACTGCCGCGCCAAACAGCATCAAGATGCCATAAAGTTTCTCGGCGTTCATCCAGCGGTCAGCAATTATCCCGGCGATTGTCGGCGCAAACAGCGACGCTAATCCCATGGTCGCAAAAATAGCGCCGAACTCAGCGCCGGACCATTTCATGGTGCCAAACCACCACGCGCCAATTGTCATCATCCAGGAGCCCCAGACAAAGAACTGGAAAAACTGCATAACCGCTATGCGTTTTTTTAACATAAGTCGTCTCCTCTTCGAAAATTATTTAGTAGATTCTCCTGAACTATGTTTCGACGTCAATTCGAAAAATCCTGCTAAATTTTGATAATTAAAAATAAATTTTCAATTATGGTACTTTTCGCGCCTGATAATCTTGAACGCCCGGTATATCTGTTCTACCAATAGCAATCTAATCATTTGATGAGTAAAGGTCATTTTCGAAAACGACAACAATATCTCGGCACGCGCCCGCACCACTCGGCTTAACCCAAACGCTCCGCCAATAACAAATGTAATGTCGCTTTGACCACAAATGCCACACCGGTCAAGTTCTGCCGCCAGCTGTTCGCTGGCAAGGTTTTTCCCAGCGACATCGAGCACGATACATACCGAGCCAACACGCACGTTTTGCAATATCCGCTCGCCTTCTTTTTCCAGGCAAGCGGCTTTTTCTTTGTCGCCGGGATTTTCCGGCATCCGTTCTTCAGCCAACTCTACTATGTCCAGTTTGCAATATAGCGTCAATCGCTTCAAATATTCGGCAATTCCATCCCGTAAATATTTCTCTTTGATTTTTCCGATAGCTACGATACTGATTTTCATGGCTGCATTTCGACTGGCTGCCGCTCAACGAAATATACCGGCTGCAGCTTGCAGTCCCAGGCCAGTTGACAGGCTAAAGCAAAGTGTCCGCCAAGCGCTGAAACTACGTGACTATCAGATCCGAACGTACAGATTTTGCCGCCAAGCTCTGCAAATCTTTTCAGCAGTACCTTAAGCGACTGAAAGGCAGTTTCATTGGGAAAGCGTCTGGTATTGATTTCGATGGCTTTGTTATTATTCGCTAACCATAGCAGCACAGCGTCAATTTCTTCGGCAAATTCACCATAATATATTTCCGGATCAGGATATTTGGCGCAAAAGCTGCGCGAAATATAGTCGATATGCCCAAGCGATGTCATATAACTATGCAATTTCAGATTTTCATACATCCGTCGAAAATAATCGTGAAAAACTTTCAGCTTCGGCTGCTGATACAGCGAATTGCCAATAAGATCTTTTCCGTCCAATATATGGAACGAGCACAATATATGATCAAAATTGTATTTTTCAACCACCTGACGGTTTTTTTCCGCGGTTTGCGTCTGCATTCCTACTTCAATTCCCAAATAGCAACCTTTGCCGCGAAATTGGGAATAATCACGAAAATACTTGTTGATGTCCGGCACGAAACCTTGATTGTGAGGATGATCATAATCAAGATGCTCGGTAGGCGTAATGCCGATACCAAGCGCCTGTGCCCGGTGAAGATAATCAACGATTTTCACGGTACTGTCATCAGATATTTCAGTATGCAAATGAGTGTCGTATAGCATATTGCCCCCGTACGAGTAGTCAAGTGATAAAATTGTCAAATAATCGAGTAAAGCAAAAAGAAAAGGGAAAGCAAATCTATTTTCACTTTCCCTTCAATCCTTAATAATCTGACAACTCATCTTTCAGCTCTCAGATTTCAGCTTTTCATAGATTATGCTACGAAAACTTTCTTAACGCCGCGAATGGTCGCAATCCGCGATTCCGCCAAAATATCTGCGGCCTGCGCAGTAGAAATGTCCTCGCGTTTGGAAATTTCAATAATTTTCCGGATACTATCGTAGATCAAGCCGGCCTTGCGCATCGCCCGCTCCCGATTGTAACCATCTTCAATAAGTTCGTCAGCGACGTTAATCAAGCCGCCAGCATTGGCTACATAATCCGGCGCATATAAGATATTGCGTTTACGTAACAATTCGCCATGCCGCAATTCTTTCAGCTGATTATTGGCCGCACCGCAGATAATCTGACACTTGAATCCGTCAATTGTGTTGTCGTTTACGACTGCACCTAAGGCACAAGGCGCATAAACATCACAATCTACGTCGTAAATATCATTTGGCGCTACAGTTTTTGCGCCGAAATCATCTACAACCCGCTGAACATTTTCTTCGTTGATGTCAGTAACTATCAGGTTAGCGCCTTCCTCATAAAGATGCTTGCACAAATAGTAACCAACGTGACCAAGTCCTTGAACGGCTATCGTTTTTCCGGTCAGCTCGCGTTTTCCCCATACTTCTTTGGCGCAAGCCTGCATTGACTGCCACACGCCGAAGGCAGTAACTGGTGACGGATCGCCGCTGCTACCGGAATGATATTCCAGTCCGGTAACATGTTTGGTTTCCATACGCACGTAATCCATGTCTGCCGGCCCAATGCCGACGTCCTCAGCGGTGATGTACCGGCCACCCAAACTTTGCACATAACGGCCAAAAGACCTGAACAATGACTCGCTCTTATCTTTTTTGGAATTACCGATGATGACCGCTTTGCCGCCACCAAGATTTAATCCGGCAACCGCCGCTTTATAAGTCATACCGCGTGCCAAACGCAGAACATCGGTTAACGCGTCTTCTTCGCATTCATAATCCCACATCCGGGTGCCGCCCAATGCCGGGCCAAGCGTGGTATCGTGTATACAAATGATAGCTTTTAATCCTGAAGTTGCGTCATGACAAAACATCAGTTGCTCGTAATGATACTCCTGCAGTTTTTGAAAAATTTCCATCATTTCTCCTTAGTATTGCCCGGCCTTGGCTTCACCGGTAGTAACCAATGCCACGCCGGAACTTGTTCCCAGACGAGTTGCTCCTGCTTCGATAAATGCTTGAGCATCAGCCATGTTGCGCACGCCGCCGGCGGCTTTGATACCGATTTTTCCGCCGCAATGCTCATTCATGATTTTCAACGCCGCTAAAGTTGCCCCGCCAGTTGAAAATCCGGTTGACGTTTTGATATAGTCCGCGCCGGACGCCAGCACGACTTCAGCAACTTTGTGTTGCTCTTCTTCGGTTAACAGACATACTTCAACAATAACTTTTAGAATTTTTCCGTGTTTGTGAACGACATTGGCCACAGCAGAGATATCTTCGAGAACATATTCCCACGCGCCGCCTTTAGCCGCGCCAATGTTGATAACCATATCAATCTCATCGGCGCCGTTAAGAATTGCGTTTTCTGCCTCAAAAACTTTGGTGGCAATAGTATTCATTCCCAACGGGAAACCGATAACCGTACAAACTTTTACATCACTGTCTTTTAGCAGGTATGAACACATACCAACAAAAGACGGATTGATGCATACTGCCGCAAAATTGTTTTCGATAGCTTCTTCGCAAAGTTTTTCAATCTTGTCGATAGTTGTTTCCGGTTTAAGCACGGTGTGGTCAATGTACTTGTTTAGTTCCATCTTTTCCTCCTAAAAATTGTGTTTCGGTAATTTCCAGATTTTAGTGTTATATTCTTCGATTGTACGATCACTCGAAAACCAGCCAGCGTTGGCAATATTTAATATCGCTTTCCGCCACCACAATTTCTTGTTGAGATAATCACGCGATACTTGGGCCTGAGCTTTAACATACGGATCAAAATCAGCAAAATGATAGTATGGGTCTGCATTCGGCGCCTTCAACAAGCTGTAATACAAGTCCTGGAACAGGTCGTCGGCTTCGCCTTCTAAATGCGCTCCGCGCCACATTTGCTCCATCAAGCGCTTCAATGCCGGATTGCTGGCGACAATTTCTTTAGGATTATAGGTCGAACGATTTTGATCATACGCCTCAACTTCATTCGCACGTAATCCAAAGATATAAATGTTCTCAGCACCAACGCAGTCACACATCTCAACATTCGCGCCATCTAGCGTTCCAATGGTAAGTGCGCCGTTTAACATGAACTTCATATTACCGGTTCCGCTTGCTTCTTTACCCGCGGTCGATATTTGTTCGGACAAATCAGTTGCCGGAATGATTTTTTCAGCCAACGATACCCGATAATTTTCCAGGAAGACAACTTTGAGTTTGTCTTTAATTGACTTATCATTATTGATTTTAGTAGCTAAAGTATTGATCAACTTGATGATTTTCTTGGCTGCGTAGTATGACGGCGCAGCTTTAGCACCAAATATAAACGTACGCGGATACATCGGCAAATTCGGATTATCGCGCAAATGATTGTAAAGATACATGATATGCATTGCGTTTAGCAATTGACGTTTGTATTCATGCAACCGCTTTATTTGCACATCAAAAATCGAATCCGGATCAACAACTACACCATTGTGCCAGAGAATATAATCCGCCATTTTCTTCTTGTTTGCCCAACGGATTCCCGCTAATCGTCCCTGGATCTCGGCATCATCGGCAAAGCGTTCGAACTTTTTCAGCTCGGTTGCATCCGTCAGCCACTTATCCGAACCAATGCACTCTGTAAGCATCGTTGCAAGTTCCGGATTGGCCTTCGCCAAGAACCGGCGGTGAGTTACACCGTTGGTTATTCCGGTAATTTTTTTCGGATAAAACTCATTGAAATCTTTGAAGGTAATTGCTTTTAGTATATCCGCATGCAATCCGGAAACTCCGTTTACCGAGAATGCTGCCACAATCGCCATATTAGCCATTTTAATTTGCTCATTGCTAATAATCGACATTGTGGACAAGCGGTCATAGTCGCCGGGATAACGCTCCCAGATTTCATTGCAGAACCGCTCATTAATTTCACAAATAATCAGATAAATGCACGGCAACAGTTTTTCGAACAACTTGACCGGCCATTTTTCCAGAGCCTCGCTCATAACAGTATGATTGGTGTAAGCAAAGGTCTTGGTTGCTACCGTCCAAGCCTCGTCCCAAGTCATTCCCTCTTCCATGAACAACCGCATCAATTCCGGCACTGCCAGTGTCGGATGGGTATCGTTCATATGGATACAGGTGTGCTCATGAAACTCATGCAACGACATACCGGTAGTTTTGTATTTACGAATCATATTCTGCAGGGCCGCCGAAACAAAGAAATACTGCTGTTTTAGCCGCAGCATTTTTCCTAATTCATGCTCATCGGCCGGATACAATACCCGGGAAATTACTTCGGCTAATTCTTTTTCGGCAATAGCCGACATATAGTCGCCCTTGTTAAATGACGCCATATCAATTTCGTCATCATCAGAAATATCGGCGCTCCACAACCGGAGTGTATTTACTACCGATGATTTATAACCGACTATCGGCACATCATGCGGTACCGCACGAACATATTGATAGTCAAAATGCCGGAAAGTCGGTCCGTTTTCGGTGTCAACCCGTTCGGCAGTTCCGCCATAGCGGATGTTCTCCGATTCTTCCGGTTTGGCTACTTCCCAGACAAAACCGTTACGTAACCAACTATCCGGATGCTCTACCTGATAGCCGTCAACAATCCGTTGTTTAAACAGGCCGTATTCGTAACGAATACCGTGACCATGACCAACGTACCCAAGTGTGGCAATCGAATCCAGGAAGCAGGCCGCCAATCGTCCCAAACCACCGTTACCCAGTCCCGGATCTGATTCAGCTTCACGAACATCTTCAAAGTCGATTCCCAATTCACGACAGGCTTCATTATATTCAGCCATCAACCCAAGATTCATTACATTGTTGCCAAGCAACCGGCCCGGCAAAAATTCCATTGATAAATAATAAACCCGCTTTCCGCCACGATCCATTATTTCATCTTTAGAATTAGCCCACAACTCCATAATATCCGAGCGCACGCAAGTCGCTACTGCCTTGAATTTTTGTTGACGCGAAGCGTTTTCGACATTGACGCCATATACTCCGCGTAAATATTCAACAATCCGCTCCTTGAGCAACCCGGCTTTCTGTTTTGGTTCAACGCTGTTGTTAAAATCTGCAATCATTTCGAAATTTTACTCCTAACTTTGTGACAAATTACGCGCAAGTCCAATCATACAATTCAACATATTCTTTCGCTGAGTGTTTCCAAGAAAAATCGCTGTTCATTGCATTTTTTTGAATCTTAACCCAGTGTTTAGAATCGTGGAAGAAACTCACGGCGCGCCTGATAGTATATAACATATCATGCGCATTTACAAATGCGAACGAGAAACCATTGCCTTCGCCGCTATGTTCATTATAAGCACGAACAGTATCACGCAGACCACCAGTCTCACGTACAATCGGCACCGTCCCGTAGCGCATCGCCATAATTTGGCTCAAGCCGCACGGCTCGTACAACGACGGCATCAGGAACAAATCGCAACCGGCATATATTTGCTGAGCCAGTGTTGCGTCAAAATACATGTGCACCGATAATTTATGCGGATACATATTTTGCGCATTGCGGAACAATTCTTCGAATTTCGGATCGCCAGTGCCCAGAATGACCAATTGAATATTATCATATTCCATCATTTCCCAAAGCACTTGCTCAACCAGCCCAAAACCTTTAGCCGCAATCAGACGGCTGACCATGCCAATAACCGGAATGTCTTTGTTAACCGGCAAGCCCAGGCGCTCCTGCAACGCCAATTTGTTCTCAACTTTTTTACCCAAACTTTTTATATCATAATTAACGGCAATTTTTTTATCGGTTTTCGGGTTATACAAATCATAGTCAATTCCGTTAACTATTCCAAACAAATCGTTGCTGCGCGCCTGAAGCAGCCCTTCAAGTTTTTCGCCATATTGCGGCTCTTGAATCTCTTCCGCATAGCTATTGCTGACAGTGCTGATAATATCCGCGTAAGTCAAACCGCCCTTCATGAAGCTGACATTACCGTGGAATTCCAGTTTGTCTGAAGACAGCCACTCGCGCCCGAAATGCAGCAAATGTGTAGCAACATTTGCCGCACAAATCCCTTGATATTTCATGTTATGCACAGTGTACAGCGTGCGGATATTTGCATAGAACGGGTTGCGGATATACTGGGCGTGCAATAACGGCGGCACCATTCCGGTTTGCCAGTCATTACAATGAATCAGGTCCGGTTTGAAATCAACATGCGGCAAAAATTCCAAAACAGCGCGGCTAAAGAACGCAAAGCGCTCATAATCATCCGCATATCCATACAAATCCGGACGATCAAAATATTCCATGTTATCCAGAAAATAAAATGTTACGCCTTCATATTCATATTCTTCAATACCGCAAAATTTGACATCAGCGCCAAGCGGAATACCGATGTTTTTCTTCCAGACCATGGCATGACGATACTTTTCCGGAATTTTTGTATATTTGGGTATAACTACCCGAACATCAACGCCCTGTTTTTTTAGTTCTTTGGGCAGTGCGCCCATGACGTCTGCCAAGCCGCCGGTTTTGACAAATGGAACACATTCTGCTCCTGCTAATAGTACTTTTTTCATTCATTTATCCTTTCATATAGAAGTTGGAAGTTAGAAACCTCTAACCTCCAACTTTTAACCAATTATATGATGTAATTTTTCTCAATGACAATCGGCATGGTAGTCTCGCCCTTCATGCTGCGGCCACTAGTAATTCGAACATTTTTATCGAAAATAACGCGGTCAACATATGCGTTTTCTTCAACCTGAGCTTTTTGCATCAAAATGCTGTTACGTACTACTGCACCGCGGGCAACGTGAACGCCACGGAACAACACGCTGTTTTCCACTGTTCCTTCAATGAGGCAACCATTGGCAATAACCGAATTAATAACTTTGGCGCTGGATGAATACTTTGCCGGCGCTTCTGAACGGGTTTTGGTATAGATTAAACCGTTGGCAAAATATAAATCATTACGAACTTCAGGATTTAAGATATCCATGTTGTGTTTGTAATAACTATATACCGAATCAACACGTCCGATATAACCTTCATGCTCATAACCATACACCCGGTAGGTGTCAAGATTACGTAAAATTCCGTCCATCGCCAAATTGTTTTGGCCGCGGGCAATACAATTGTCGATTATCTCAATCAACACGGTACGTTTCATAATATACGTTTCCATTGCCAGACAATCGTTGTGCGTTTCACGGGCATTGTAGGCCATATCGGTTACCCGGCCACGCTCGTCAACCGCCATTGTCAGCGCGCCCTCTAGCGGATAATCACTGCCGACATTTTTGTAGATTACGGTAATTTCGGCATCTTTTTCCAAGTGAAACATGAACGCTTTTTTGTAATTGATGTTGCAAACCGTGCCCGCCGGTGAGATTATCACATATTCATGACGACAGTTGCGCAAATAATTGATATTAGCATGGAAGTTTTCCAAATCGCGGGAAAGCTGACCGCGGCGCTTGGCGTTGCCATCTGCCGCCGGTAGAATGAATAAACCGTCTTGCTGCCGGTCAAGGTCCCACTCTTTACCTGAACGAATGTGATCGATAAGCGGTCCGAATTTTTCCGGCATCAAAATTCCAACGTTAATTATTCCGGAATTTACCAGATTAGATAACGCGAAATCCACCAAACGATAGCGTCCGCCAAAGGGAATTGCAGCAACCGGACGATGTTTAGTCAATTCGTATAAATTCTCTTCGTTCTCATTTAAGTTGAGAATCGCCATTACGTTTTTCATATGTTTATATACTCCTTATCTTAGCTAAATACTATTAGTTAATCTAAACATTATCCTTACCAACGGTAGCATCTTTACGAATTCTGGCGCCGGCCGGAACTTTTGTTGCTTCACCGATCAGTACCACGCCACCATTATCGCCAAACGGTCCTTCAGCCGCGTCGCGGCCAACAATGGCAAATTCGCCTAACTCAGAGTTTTCAGCAACAATTGCTTTTTCCACATAAGCGCCTTTACGGACTATTGTTCCTGGAAACAGCACGGAGTCTTTTACAACTGCGCCTTCTTCGATTACAACGTCACTGAACAATATCGAGTGATCAACTTTACCGTATATCCGGCAACCTTCGCCAATCATCGACCGATGTGCTTCGCCAGTCAATCCGACATAATGTGGCGGACGCACCGGCGATACGGAAAAGATCCGCCAACTAGGATCATACAGATTGAACGCCGGAACGTCTTCCAACAAATCCATGTTTGCTTCCCACAGGCTGTCTACAGTACCAACGTCTTTCCAGTAACCCTGGAACCGGAATGCAAACATCCGTTGGTTATCATTGAGCATGTTCGGCAGGATATTTTTACCAAAATCATGTTCAGTATCCAAAGGAGCATCAGCTATTAAGTATTCACGCAATTTTGCATAAGAGAAGATATAAACACCCATCGATGCCAAGTTGCTCTTAGGTTCTTTTGGTTTTTCAGCAAACTCAACAATAGCGCCGGTCTCATCCGTAGCCATAATTCCAAACCGTGAAGCTTCGGCCCATGGCACTTCAAAAACTGCGATTGTGCAGTCAGCATTATTTTTTTTGTGAGCTTGCAGCATTTCGCTATAGTCCATTTTATAAATATGGTCACCGGACAATATCAAAACATATTCCGGATCCTGAATGTCAAGAAACTCAATGTTTTGATAGATTGCATCGGCTGTTCCCTTGTACCATTCTCCGCCTTTTTCGTCAGCATACGGCGGCAATGTGTACACACCACCATAAGTACGGTCGAGGTCCCACGCCGTACCAGTACCGATGTAACTATGAAGGGCAAACGGTTTGTACTGAGTCAATACACCTACTGTGTCAAGACCGGAATTTTGGCAATTGGATAGCGGAAAATCGATAATCCGATACCGGCCGCCAAAACCGACTGCCGGTTTGGCAATTTTCTTGGTCAACAGCTTTAATCGTGCGCCTTGACCACCTGCTAGAATCATCCCTAACCATTCTTTACGCATAAAATCCTCCTGAATATTTGGAAATAATTATTCTTTACGGTAACTCGATTACTTGCTTGTCTTCGACCAATTTCTTAGCTTTTTCAACCACAACTGCCTGCGGTTTCTCCACAACCAGTTTCTCCGGCTTGACCCGCTTGATGTTCTTGGGTTTGAAAATTACAGTGGCCATCGGCGGAACCGTTATTTTAATCTGGTATGCGCCTTCATTGAAATCGTGTTTCTCGGTTTCAATTTTGCCGGTATTCGCCACATTCGAACCGCCAAATTTTTCCCAATCCGAGTTAATTAACTCTTCATATTCGCCCGGTCCGGGAACCTCCAGTTTGTAACCTTCACGCACCACCGGTGTGAAGTTGGTTATCACAACCAAAAAGTCAGAATCGTCTTTGCCTAACCGCAGATAGCTTAGTGTACTGCCTTCGGCATCGTTTGCATCAATCCATTGGAAACCGTCCCAGCTCTGCTCAACTTCCCACAAACATTTGTATTCACGGTAAATGTGATTGAGCTCACGCACATAATCTTGCAATTGACGATGTTTATCGTACAAACACAGTTTCCATTCCAGACCTTCAGCAAATCGCCATTCGACAAATTGTCCGAATTCACCGCCCATAAACAGTAACTTCTTGCCCGGCAATGTCATCATATAGCCAAACATCGACCGCAATCCGGCAAACTTGCGCCAGTAATCGCCATTCTGTTTGTCAACCAGCGAATACTTACCGTGTACCACCTCATCGTGCGACAACGGCAACACAAAATTTTCCGAAAAAGCATACATCATGCAAAAAGTCAGCAGATTATGGTGCCATCTGCGATAAATCGGATCCATCTTGACGTATTTCAAAGTATCGTTCATCCAACCCATGTTCCACTTGTAGTCAAAACCCAAACCACCGATATAAGTCGGCCTGGTGACTTGCGGCCATTCGGTTGATTCCTCGGCCATTGTTAAAATGTCAGGAAATTCCTTATGCAGCACTTCGTTTAGTTTACGCAAAAACGCCACTGACTCCAGATTTTCCTTGCCGCCGTATATATTCGGCTCCCATTCGCCTTCTTTTTTGTTGAAGCTCAAATAAAGCATATTGGCAACCGCATCAACGCGCAAACCATCGATATGGAACATTTCCATCCAAAATATTGCGTTGGAAATCAGGAAAGATTGTACTTCCGGTTTGCCATGATCAAAATTGGCGGTTCCCCATTCAAGATTGTCGGCGCGCCATGGCACCGACCACTCATAAGTTGGTGTACCGTCAAAATGATACAAACCATGTGCATCCCGGCAATAATGCCCCGGCACCCAGTCCATCAGCACCCCGATATCATTTTTGTGACACTGATCGACAAAATACATGAAATCCTTCGGATGCCCAAACCGCGCCGACGCCGCGTAATATCCGGTCGCCTGATAACCCCAGGACGCGTCCAGCGGATGCTCGTTAATCGGCATAACTTCGATGTGGGTATAACCCATTTTTTTAACATATGGAACCATATCATCAGCCAATTCACGGTAGGTCATCATATTACCCAAACCATCGTCATGCCGTTTCCAGGAGCCCATATGCACTTCATAAATGTTTATCGGCCGTGATTTGCCGCGCAGCGCTTTTTGATCTTCATACCACTGTTTGTCGTTCCACTCATAACCATCGATTTTAGCGATTTTTGACGCCGTATCCGGGCGTAATTCCGCACAAACAGCATACGGATCAGCTTTTTTTAACACTGCTCCGGTTTTGGAATGAATTTCATATTTGTAAGTAGCATCAACGCCAATTTCCGGCTTAAAAATTGACCAAACCCCGGTATGGCCTAATTGCTTCATTTCGCAATCCGGCGTACCTGACCACTGGTTCCACATCCCGATTAAGAAAACCTTGCTGGCGTTAGGCGCCCAGACAGTAAACCGTACACCATCAATTTCTTTTTCGCGCTTGAGATGCGCGCCAAACAAATTATATGCCCGATAATTTGTACCATGATGAAAAGCTTGGAGTTCATCATGGGATACCGGCCCTTTTTCTTTTGTCTTCTTCATAAATTTTCCTCCTTCCTGATAAAAAGTTTATTGATTACCTTCTGTTATTCGACGCGTTTTTCAAAATTCCTTCTTGCTATTGATTATTTTTGTTTGCTTATGATAATGTTTTACTTCTTCACTTCATATTACCTCAAGCCGAATTTTTGCGCAATACAAAAAAATTAGCAATAGCCGTTGTTGACTAAACAGTTATCATCTCTTACAATGAATGAAAAACCAAGGAGCAACCATGTCAAAATATCAACAATTGGACGTCAGCAAATTAAACACTTATAGCATTGATGATCGTCAAAGCAAAGTGGATATCGACAACTTTGCACATATACCTCAGGATGCTTCAATGTCAGCATTTTTGGATAGCTTGCCGGATATTTTGTTTGGCAAACAATTCAAAGAATTTATCGCGATTTATAAAAACGCTATCGCAAATAACAAGCCCGTCATCTGGATGATGGGGGCACACGTTCTCAAAAGCGGATTGTCACCGTTAATCATCGACCTGATGCAAAAAAAACTCATCTCACATTTGGCGTTGAACGGTGCCGGTGCAATCCATGATGTTGAAATCGCGGTCTGGGGCCAGACCAGCGAAGATGTAAAAACCGCTTTGCAGGACGGTACCTTTGGCATGTGCCGGGAAACTGCGGCCTTCATCAATGACGAGATCAACTTGCACGCCCACGATGATTTAGGATACGGCGAAGTAATTGGTGAAAAACTGCTTAAATTAAACCCGAAAAATATTCATCTGAGCGTTGTGGCAAATTGTGTGAAAGAAAACATCCCGCTTAGTGTCCATTCGGCAATCGGCACCGAAATTATTCAGCAACATCCCAATTTCGACGGCGCTGCCGCCGGGAAAAAAGCCGAAATTGATTTCAGAATATTCACCAATTCTGTCTCAAAACTGACCAAAGATGCTTTGGTTATCAGTTTTGGTTCAGCGGTAATTTTGCCGGAAGTTTTCTTAAAGGCATTGACAGTAGCCCGCAATCTCGGCTATGACGCATTTGGCTTTCACTCTGCGGTTTTTGATATGATCCGGCATTATCGCCCGTTTGAAAACATCGTCCACCGCCCAACCATTCCGAATGGCAAAGGCTACTATTTCATCGGCTGCCACGAACTAATGCTGCCGCTGGTTTATAACTTGGTGAAAGATGAAAAACGCCCCGGTTAACACAAAAAATAATTATCTGTCTTAAAAATGCAGAGCTCCCTGTTTGGAACCCATTGTTCCAAACGGGGAGCTTGTTTTATATACAATTATATCAAATTCATCAACACAATAAATTCCCACAGAAATTTCAAGGCAAATACAATTATTACCACACCGCAGATTTTGTTGATAACGGTAAATATTTGCGCAGATATCAGATGCCGCATCAGTGCTACGCTCACGGTTAACGCAGCGAACCACAACAACGACGCGCTGCACATTCCGAAAAAGAAAACATTTTTTGCAGCAATTGGTAAACCGGCATTAACCGTTCCGAACAGGATTGATCCGTCAATGAGTGCGTGCGGATTCAGCCAAGTTACCACGAACAGATCGCGGCAAATGCTCCAAAAAGAATGCTTTTTCGTTCCAGCTTCTGCTTTAATATCGACGCTCGCCCGGATAAGTTTGACGCCGATAATCAGCAACATTACGAACCCGGCAAACAAAATCAAAACTTTCAGCCAGGAAAACAAATCAATCAATGCACCTAATCCCAGAAAACACGCCGTCGCAAGCGAAATATCCATAAATGAAACGATTAGTATTGTAATGATGTGGTTGCGCCAGCCACCGCGTAGCGCCGCATTGATTACATAGATGTTTTGTAACCCAATCGGTACAACATAAGCTATGCCTAGCAAAAGACCTTGGATATAATACATACCACAACCTGCTTCTTATATTATACTTTTCGTTCAAGCTTTACTTCTCGACAAACAAGTTTTTTCCACACAATATAAATTATGATAATCGACATTGTCATTATCGTTGCACTGCGCCAATCTGAAACATCTAGAAAATATTCTTTTGTTCGAGTTCGATCCAGAATTGCGAATGCCTGCGCAAAATTCCAGCCGAACGCAATTCCAATTGCAGCTGCCGTGTGTCGTTCTTCTAAGAATGTCAGTGCAATGAACATCGCGAATAAATATTGATATATCCAGTCCAATCCAGTGTAATAGTCAAACGGACAAATATTAACAATCATAAACAATGAGGCAATGACAAACGCTGCACCATACTTGCTGAAACCTTTCAGCAAACTGCTTGCTGCAAAGGAAAACAAGCCGACGCCTACAAGCGTTGAGGCTGAAAAATAGTATATAAACGACAATCCAAGATACTTCATGAAACTCACGCCGCTATAATCAGGTAGCTGCGCACCATTAACAAACACTAATCTTCCGAGAAAACTGAGCACAAAAGTAGCTATGCCTAGCAACGTATATATCAGTAATATTCTCCAGGCTGCTCTATTGTCGAAAAACACATAGCTCGGACTGCCGTTTTGACGATACTCAAACCACAATATACAAATAACGGTGCCAGCTATCGAAAACCAGTTTTCGCCCAACATCTTCAAAAGTGCCGGAAATTCAACAGAAGTTTTACTGAATTTCAGAACATCAAAAGTGAAATTTTTCAGACCAAACAACGAAAATATCAGATTGACCGCAAGGCATATCACAATAAAAGCGACAATAAACAACAAACTCTTACCTATCGCTTTTAATGCCGCTTTGTTGTTGTTTTTAGGAACTACAGCTAACTCATCAGCTGTTGACACTTCAACAGTGTTTTTACAACTTGGCGCTTGCTCTGAATTGCTTTGTTCTTCTTCAGACTTTTTTTGCAGTTTGATTTCTTTTGCCAACCGACCATGGACTAAGCTAGCCTTTATTCCCTGATAATAGCAGTAAGCGATAATCAGAATCAATGTAATCTGTATCCATATAAGCCCGGAAGTGGCAGCAGTTAAGGCCGCCAGCAAAACGATAAAAGTCAGTAAAGACAAGAACAGTGCCGCCTGATATTTACGGTAGATGCCCCAACCCAGCAGCAAAAAACTCAATCCGATCACCAAGTCAAACAATCGCCATTCACAATCGAACACAAACCAAAATGCGATAAGCCAATTAATAACAGCCAGCGTTTTCAGTTTTGCAATCGCGTCTTTGAGCTGCGCTTTCTTGTCGGAACCAAGAATTCGTGCCTCCGAATAATCAATTTCGTTGCTGCAGCAGACACAATATATTGCCTGTTGATTTTTTGGTTTTTTAGTTCTCTTAACTTCCGAATAAGCAAAAACAAAATAAATCAATGCCGTCACGGCGGCAAAATAATAGCCAGCCACTATGTCCACAATAATTATTCCGACGGCGAACATTGAAAACAGAACGCAGGCCTTCAGAATATTGACATTTTTATGAAATGCTCCGGCTTTGCGAATCTGCTGCTCCCCGACCACCACATTGTGATGCTGCAAATCTGCAGTCACACAGTCTTTGCAATACATCAATAACTCATGCTCAGGTTTTCTTAACCTCGAATATATAAGTATTCCTATCAAATATAATACGCATATTGTGGTAGTAATAATATTTTTGAATATCATTGGTGCGACCACGGCAAACATCGCCAGCAATTCCAACATAACGGTCAACAGCCAATGTCCGGAATTGCCGCTAATTATTTTATCAACTCCGTTCGTCGCCACCGCATTGCAAAAATCACGGCTAGCGGTTGTATCATTTCCGCATTTCGTACAATATATTAAATTATCGTCGACAACAGCTCCGCATTTTATGCAATACATTTTTCTATCCATAATAGTTTTCATTTCCTCATCGACTATTTGTTCAATTTTGCCACTGAATTTACCAACGCCTGCACCGATTTTGTCTCAATTACCGCACTGTAATTAAGTTTTGCACTCAGCGCCAAAAATTTTTGCAAAGTATTACGGAATGATTTCCGAAAGCCGTTGCGCGACATAAATAAACATCTCTTGTACTTTTGCCTGACCCTTTGGAAGTTCCGCAAGCGCATCAGCGCTGGATGACGCCAGACTATAACTTCTGAATGCCCGTGATCGATGTATGGTCAAGTAACAGCTCCTTGACTGCGCAGTTATCATGTTATCGGCGTTTTGACTTGCTTTCGCGTTGATTTCGTACGTAGGCGACCACGCCACAAAATTTCCTGCTCTCGGTAAGTCGATATACGGTTGATACTTTTGAATCGGATAAGTAGCATAAATCGGACTAATTAGTATCGATATGCCGTAGTTAACAACCCGAGATGCTTCTTGCATATTTATTTCGTAGTTGGCTGATTTATATCCGGGTGGGAAAATATCTAAAAAATTAGAACTTACTACCTGCCAATCGCCCTCTAATTCTTTTTCCGTCTGGATGTTCTGAATCTGATACTCCGGGTGCGGCAAGTTGAATTTTTTCACCGTGTCAATCAAAATCGCCTTTACGGCCGCTGCCGCTTCAGTATTAGACATTTTTAGAACCATCGGCGCGGGCTTGGTTTTACTTATCACAAAATTAACTCGCGCTGCCTGCTCAAAGGGAAGATTAACCTGTTTTGTAACCGACTGGTAGCCCTCTTTGACAACAATCACATCACGATCTCCGGTCATTCCCGGTACAGAATCAAATAATATTTCACCATCTTTGGTCATTCCGGAGCGCAGTACGTCTTGTTTACCCGGGAAAGTCACTTTGACAAAAACCTCTGACAGCGGAATGTTTGTGTTTTCTTCGGCAACAGAAACTCGTAGCGCGCCGGGTTTGTCAAACCGCATAGTTTTCAAAACAACGCTGTCCATTCTCCATATTTCAGCATTGTCCAAAGACCCGTAGCGCCTAAACAACAATTGATTTTGAAGTCGGATTGCAGTCGGTCCGGCTAACGGAGCGTTATTAACAAAAGTTCCCTCGCTTCCGTCCTTAGTAACTATGACCAACGCTGTCCGATCAGCAACCGGCGTTTTATTTATAACCAGCGCAACGTGTCTGGCCTCCGGTTGTCCACCGGCGGATGAGCCCGTGAACACTACAATGTCCCCCTTTTGATAAGCTTCACTGTTCCCAAGCTTTCTGCAAAACTTGACTATTACCGATTCATATAAATTTTGCGCGCCAATAGAATACTTTCCGATGTGCCATGTCAAGTCCGCTACCAATCCAGCACAATCATATGCTCGTGTAGGACCACTCAAAGGCTCCCAAGTCGGAAAAGGATAATCCGTTTTTTCAGCTTTATCCGCCGCATCATTGTACGAGTCCGATCCAATTGCATAATCCATACCGTTTTTTAGTTGCTTAGCCGCCAGATTTGAACTGACTACACTGCCATCTTTAATACCCGAGACAGTGAAATTGTTTTGCTCATATACTTCGCCGGCACGTACTCCTTCAATACAATACAAAGCTGACGACATTATTGCAACCAGAATAACGAGAGCCAAACATAACCTTGTTTTAATCCGTCTCATGGCATTCTACCTCTACAACATTTTTCTGCAATAATTTATTTTCGACAATATGATTCTATCGTAAACCAAATGTTTTTCTGCAAAATTGCCCTTCAATTTTTCCAATTTGTCCATTCCCCAAATCCTCTGTGCTAAAAGAAGTTGTGTCATCTGGATTATCTATACAGGCTTGCATCGCCAAAGAACTACCGAGTAGCTAATTTTGCCACTGAATTTACCAGCGCTTGCACCGATTTTGTCTCAATTACCGCACTGCAATTAAGTTTTGCACTCAGCACCAAAAATTTTTGCAAATCGATATCGCCCTCGAAAAATTCCAAATGGCATTTTTCGCCGATAGCATCGTGTAAGTGAAAATGACGGATTTTATCCAAATGCTGCTCAAATATTACAGTATCAGGATAACCAGCCGAATAATCATGTCCAACATCCCAAGTCAAAAATATATCATCATATTCTAACAATAACTCCAAAGCTTTGCGAATATGCGCCATTGAAAAGTTCCCAGTGTTCTCGACACAGATTTTTATCTGTTTTTCACATGCGACCGGCAAAACAACTTCAATTGATTGGCGCAGATTGCGCAGAAAATCATCGCAATATTCGTCATATAGCCAAATTTTCTTGTCCGGCAATTTGAAATGCACACCGTTATTCAAATGAATATTAAAAATATCAATCATACCCGCTGGCACAGCGGTTAAAGTATTGACCACCAATTTGACGAAGCCGTTGCGAATGTCATCATGAAACGCTGCCAAATCAAGTTCTTCCGGCGCATGAATATTAAACCGCACTCCCTGCTCTGCAAAATTACGATAGTCGATTTTCGCAAGGTTTGCAACTGAATATTCCGGCAGATTCATATTGAGTTCAACAAAATCCAGCCCAAGCTGTTTACACAAATCAACCTGTTGCTGCAGGGTTTTTAGCTCGATTAATGTCGGCATACCAAAGTTGTTCATAGACAAGCTCCTCAACTTACTTTATTGTTTTCAAAAACAATAAATTTCATTCAGTTATCGCCAACGCCGCTTCGACCGCCAGCCAAAACAATTTTTCGCGTACCGACGCGTGAGCAACGATATTGTTCTCCCAGTCACGCGAATCCCACAACTCGCAACTCACATCATCGCCACCGTAGAGAATCTGTCCGAATGTTACGCCGCGAAACTGTGCGACGGCGGCAAACGCTGAGCATTCCATTTCGACAGTGATGCAGCCTTCCTCGCGACGGCGCGCAACTTTCGCCGGGGTTTCACGAAACAAAGCATCGGTAGTCCAGGTTTTCCCGACAACATAAGGACATTGGTGTTCGTCCAATGTATTCGTGATCGCCCGCAACGCCGTCCGATTGATAGCGATTTCCCGCGCCGCCGGTTGATAATGATAAGACGTCCCCTCATCGCGCACGGCGCTGTTCGGAACAATCAAATGTCCACTGGCTATTTCTTTTTTGAGCACTCCGGCACCGCCGCAAGCAATTATCCGCTTAGAGCCCATAGCAATCAAAACTTCGAGCACACACGCGCCAAACGGCGCGCTCATCCCCGGATGCTGCACCAGCAGCTTGCGATTTTTGTGCCGCAACAAATATGTATATATTGGCCCGCATTCCGAAGGTGAGGTTGCCAAAACTTCCAGCCGCCCGTCAGCCTGTAAATCACGCAGCACTTCCCAAAAAAAGCACAGCACCGCACAACCGTCATGTTCGACCGGCCGATAACGATCTCGCGGCGTAATCACTGCCACATGATTGTGATCATATTCGAGAATTGGAAAATCTTTTTTCATTTCGCCTCACTCTATACTGCATCACCAACGGTATAAAATAATCGCTTGCTTCCGCGACTTCCTTTTTCTTAAATAAAAAAGCAGTTTTGCGTTTTTCGATCAACTCCTAAGTTGCTCAAAAATGTGCAGTTTCGCGGCGCAACGAGTATTGCGACGCGTCGCGTACTAAAGGTACGCAAGCTAGCAGACGGAGTTGCAACAAAGAAAATGCGCGTTTTTCAGCAGCTTATTTAATGAGGTCTTTTACGACCTCACCAGCTATAATCAACCCGCACACCGCCGGTACAAAAGATATACTGCCGGGAATTTTGCGCCGGGTCGTGCATTTTCGCGTTGTCCCCGGCGGGCAGATACAATTAATCGCGCAACTGGTTGCGTCTGATTCCTGCGGTTCGAGCGGAATTTCTTCAGAATAAACAACTTTCAGCGCTTTGATGCCGCGCTCGCGCAATTCCTTGCGCATAATCCGTGCCAACGGACAACTGGTAGTTTTGTAGATATCGGCAACTTTGAAACCGCTGGCCTCGATTTTGTTTCCGGCACCCATGCTGCTGATGATTGGTATGCCCATTTCCTGTGCCGTCACTACCAGTGAGATTTTCCCGGTCATGGTGTCGATTGCGTCGACAATATAATCATAGTCCGGACGAATTAATTGTTTGGGGTTATCCGGCAAGTAGAATTCCTGAAAAATCTCAACTTCGGCTTTGGGATTAATTTCGAGAATCCGCTCACGCATTGCTTCGACTTTTGGCTGGCCGATAGTTTTGCGGGTTGCGTGCAACTGCCGGTTAATATTGGTCAGGCAGATACAATCGTCATCAATCAATACCAACTTGCCGACACCGGCGCGTATCAGCCCTTCGACCACATAAGTGCCAACCCCGCCGATGCCAAACACCGCCACCCGGCTATTTTTAAGTTTTTCCAATGCTTGTTTGCCAATTAACAACTCGGTTCGCGAAAATTCATGTAACATCTATACCCCTTTAATTTTGCACGTACTATAAACAACCACGCAAAAAATTCCGTCCAGGCGCTAATTTTCGTCTGAACGGCGTTGTTTGATCCTTTGGTATTAATCTGACTTCAGGCTTTCACTCGCTGAATTGCCCGATTTTTCCCGATGGTTTGCTGAAATACATTTCTCTATTATTGGAAATGATGATAATTATTACCAATATCATCAACACCGTTTCAATACATTTAGCAATTTGTCCCATCTGGAATATTCCCTGAAAATTCGCCGAGGCATGCACCAGAACCGCCGCTAAGATACAACCTTTATTCTTATACCACAGCCAGCAAGTCAAAAAACCTGTGGCAGCAATACTAACACAATAATTCAATGCATATAACAAACTGATTTTCCAAAGAATATTGCAATAAAAATCATCAACAAAAAACAGCGGCAGATGCCAAAATATCCAAAACAAACTGAAAGCAAGGCAAGCGTTAAAGAAATTCAGTTTGCTGCGCAAGCTGTCCATCGCATAGCCTTTCCAGCCCAATTCTTCAAAAAGCGCGGCACCGAAAAGAATGAACGGTGCAGGAATAGCGCCGGTAGCATAAAGCGCCCCCTTTACCAGACCAAACTGCCCAAGCGGCTCGCCAAACAGCGTCGATAGTAATATTGACACTGCCGCGATTGCCGGAACGGTGAACAATATGGCCGGAATATAACGAATTCTTATTCGTTTAAGATTAAAAACCCTGCTCCAAAAATCTCGCTTCAGCTCAGCATTCCCGGATGTAAAAATCAGCCAAACTGCCGTGCAAAAAGGCGTTAGCATTCCGATATAAATAAATAACGACATAAGCAGCCGATTGCTCGGGCTGGCTAACTGATAACTATACCAGGCAGCAGTCAGGATGGCAGACCATGTTATCAGACCTACGATAACAAAATATCGAAGTGGTTTGTACCGGTAATTCACGTCCATAAGGTACTCCTTTTCAAGCTGAACTTTTTAAAACATTGTTCATGGTGCAAAATTATTTTGCATATAAGATGCTACCACTGGCGCGCAAATAATTCAACTTTTGCTTCTTGATCCTAAATCAAAAATCCTGCACCGACAGCGAAGTGCGTCATGTGCAGGATTTTTGATATTACCATCTATATCCGGTTAATTACAATGCCATCGCGTAGTTTAGGTTCAAACCATGTCGATTTTGGCGGCATGATTTCGTTATTGTCGGCAATATCCAGCAACTCATCCATTGACGGCGGAAACAAAGAAAACGCCACCGCGTAAGCGCCGCTGTCGACCAGTTTTTCCAACTCTTTCATACCGCGGATGCCACCGACAAAATCAATCCGTTTCGCAGTACGCGGATCCTCAATCGCCAATAACGGTTGCAAAACATTGCGCTGCAGAATATTAACATCCAGCCGCGCCTGACAATCAGTTTCATCGATTATCGCCGCATTGGCGCGCAACATATACCACTCATTATCGATATACATACCAAACACATGGCGTGCCTGCGGTTTTCCTGACACATCGCTGCCTTTGCCAAGCTTGCTAATTCGGAAGTTCTTCGCAATTGCCTCAATGAATTCGACCTTGGTCAGCCCGTTCAAGTCTTTTACTACCCGGTTATAATCCATAATCGCCAACTGATCGTGCGGAAAAGCCACTGCCAGAAAGACTTGGGCGGCGGGGTTGTCCGGCTGCTGGCTGGCTAATAAAGCCGCCGCCGCTGACCGGTGATGCCCGTCGGCGATGTATAAATCGGAAATACCGGCAAACGCAGCGCGAATGTTAGCAATATCAGTTTCTGAGTCTGCTACCCATAAACTGTGCCGCACTCCGTCATCGGCAACAAAATCGTACTCCGGCATCCTGGTTGTGATACCGGCAACGATATTTGCCATAGCCGCATCGGCACGATACGCCAGAAACACCGGCCCGGTTTGGGCGCGGGTGACACGAATGTGTGTGGCTCGGTCGTTTTCTTTATCCGGACGTGTTAATTCATGTTTTTTTATCTTGTTGTTACGGTATTCAGCCGCCGAATATGCCGCGGCTATTCCAGTCTGAGTATGCGCGCCTCTGATTAACCGGTAAATATAATAAGCCGGTTTAGCTTCTTCAAACAGCAACCCCTCATCAATCATCGCGCCGAGGCGTAATGCTGCATATTCATATATTTCCGGTGCATACGGATCAATGTCGGGATGCTCTGCCTCCGCCTTGCCTACCCGCAGGAAACTGCTGGGATTAGCGACGATTTTTTCCGCCGCTTCAACACTGTTCAACACATCATACGGCGGTGAAGCTACAACGGCAACTTTGTCTTTATAGGGGCGAAGCGCTCTAAATGGTAGTACTTCTGCCATTAAAACGTTACCACAGTCGGTTGCGCCACACCGTCAATCGCGGCAATTTGTTCCAGCACTGCCGATCCCGGTTCAACTTCCAAGGCAATCAACATGATATTGTTACCCGGTTGTGCCATCTGCTCCAGTTGCATGCCGCCGATGTTTATTTTGTTTTTACCAAGAATTGTTGCAACCTTGCCAATCATTCCCGGACGATTGACATGCGGGCAAATCAACAATACCTTTTTCGGCGCAATATCCACCCGATAATTATCCATCCGGACGATACGCGCATCACGGTCGCCCAACAATGTTCCGGCAACCAAATGCCGGCCATCTGTTGAACCGACGGTTACAGTAATAAGATTGGCAAACTCTTTTTTGTCTTCGCTCTTGATTTCCCGAACATGGATTCCGCGGTCTTTGGCTAAATGATAGGCATTGACGAAATTCACGCTTTGTTCAGTCATCGGTGCCAATACACCTTTGATAACCGCCGCCGTCAACAACCGTAAGTCATAGCCGCTAACTTCACCGTTATACTCAACCTGAATTTCTTCAACGCCGCCTTGCAATAATTGCACTGCCAGCGTTCCCATTTTTTCGGCTAAATTAAAATACGGCTTGATTGCTTCTAATGTCGCGCTTGATACCATTGCCATATTGACCGCAGTCTGCGCAGTTTTGCCTTTCAGCACCTGAATTATTCCCCGGGCGACATCGACAGCAACGCCTACCTGTGCTTCTTCGGTCGATGCACCCAGATGCGGCGTGAACAAAATCCGCTCAGCCGACAGTAACGGATTGTCCGCTGCAATTGGTTCTTTGGAAAAAACGTCTACTGCAGCACCGGCAATCATGCCGCTGTTCAGCGCCGCGGCTAAATCCGCCTCATTAACCACGCCACCGCGGGCACAGTTTACTATCCGTGCCGTTGGTTTCATTTTCTCAAATGCTGCCTTGTTCAACATACCTTTTGTATCCGGTGTCTGCGGTAAATGCAAAGTGATAAAATCGGATTCAGAAAAAATTTCTGCCAATTGTGCCTTTCTGATTCCAACCAACCGGGCTTGTTCTTCAGTAACATACGGATCATAGCCAAGAATTTTCATTTCCATTGCCGCCGCCCGTTTTGCAACACCGCGGCCAATACGGCCCAATCCGAGAATACCAATAGTTTTACCGCGCAATTCCACGCCGACAAATTTACTGCGTTCCCATTTTCCTTGTTTCATCGACATATAGGCTTGCGGAATATTGCGCGCCAGCGCCAGCATCATCGCCATTGTATGTTCGGTAGCCGCTATGGTATTGCCCTCCGGCGCATTTAGTACTACGATGCCTTTTTGGGTAGCAGCTTCAACGTCGATGTTGTCGATGCCGACACCGGCGCGGCCAATCGCTTTTAATTTATCAGCCTTGTCAATAATATTTTTGGTAACTTTTGTTTCACTGCGCACTACCAGTGCATCATAATCACCGATAATTTCCATTAACTGCTCTTCGGTCTGTTTGGTTTTAATATCTACCTGATGGTCAAGTTTCAGGATATCAATCCCTTCCTGAGCCACCGGATCAGCAATCAATATTTTCATTGTTAGTCTCCTTATCATTGTAAAAATTGTACCTATTATCTCTGAAAAAACCAATTAACGCAAGTCCAAGACCGTCTGCAAGTTCTACTGCAGCATTGCTCGGCGCGCTCACCGCATATACTGCGCCAACTGGTACACGCCGGATTTTTTCCAGCAACTCAACGCTCACGCGTGACGACAATAAAAGGTGTTTTGCCGCCTGAACATTTCCGCTTATGACCAACGCTCCGATAGCTTTGTCAAGAGCATTGTGCCGGCCGATATCTTCAAAAAAACTTAACAAGTTACCCGCCGAATCAAAAAATCCGGCAGCGTGCGCGGCGCCGGTACGGCGAAAAATCACTTGCTGCTCAAAAAATGTTCGTTGCATTTTCTGCATAAACGAAATTTCCGGCCGAATAAATTCACGTACCGGTTCAACCACCGGTACCTCATTCTGTAATAACATCCGATATGCAAAATCATTACAACGTTCGATGCTTGTTACATCGCTAATACCGGACAGCAATCCTTGCGAATAACCCCAGCCAACAAACAATTCGCGCAAATTGACCGGCGTGCAAAGAAACCGCTGTTCGTCAGGCGTTCTTAACACCACTCGTTGCTCAGCAATCAACTCATCCAAACTAGTTTCGGCGACACCGTTTCTGAAGCGGCTGATTTTTTGGGTGATAACCGCCGCCAGTTCAGCTTGGCAAAAGCGCTCATAATCAGCACGCGTGTTAATGTTTTCGATGCCCTGTTCACTATCCAGAACAAATCGCTTCACCAACCCGCTGTCGGTTAATGCCGTCGGGCGATGAATATTCCGGGCAATCAATTCGTCGATGACCGCGACAGCCCGTTTGCCGTACACCGCATACAGCGGTTCCAAACGACCATTCTTTTCCGGCATAACCGCGATACAATCCGCAGTCATAGCTGCCAATAGCTGTTCAATTAACCTTGCATCAATCTTCGGCGAATCAACCGCGACCACAAATACTGTTTCATGCTTTGTCGCCCGCAGTCCGGCGGCAAGCCCGGCTAACGGCCCGAAATCATCGATTTCGTCGGACACTGTCCGGCAGTGCTCAATCGAAAGCGCCTGATTTCGATTAATGCTAATCACAATGTCCGTAAATAAACTTTTCAACTGACCGGCAAGATATTCTACGGCTGTTTGCCCGTTATACTCCAGCAACGCTTTATCACAGCCCATCCTTGAGCTACGGCCACCGGCGAGGATTACCGCTGAGTATTTTTGTTTTATTAACACGTTTTCCATCATTCCCGCCGCCTTCCTCCGACCAGCAATTTGCTGATTATCACTAAACAGCAAAACAACGCCGACGACCAATGTCATCAGCGTTGCAATAACCAGTTAGCACTATCAGCTAAGCCTTCATCCACTCCTGTTGCGCCGCCCGAACACCTGCCCCCAGTTCGACTTTCATCCCCAGTTCAACAAGTGTCATTTCTAACATCGTGATTGTCACCATAACGTCACTGATTGCACAGTAACCCATGTGGCCGATGCGGAAAATTTTGCCTTCCAACGCTTTCTGTCCCCCGGCCATCGTCACGCCATAAGTTTCACGCATGATTTTTTGAACTTTTTTGGCTTCAACGCCTTCAGGCGGGTAGATACCGGTAACAGCATTTGATGCGCAATAATCCTGCGCGAGCAGTTTTAAACCAAGCGCCTTTGCCGCCGCGCGAATACAATTACGCAGTTTGCGATGACGCACGAAAATTGTTGCCAGTCCTTCTTCTTCAATCATCTTCAACGCTTCTTGCAAACCAAACAGCAAACTGACCGGCGGAGTATAAGGGTTTTGCCATTTTTCCAGCGCTTTGCGCGCGGATTTGGCATCCCAATAGAATTTCGGATTATCAGTAACATCGGCTTTGGCCCAGGCTTTGGCGCTAACCGCCATAACACCGATACCGGGAGGAATCATTAGCGATTTTTGACTGCCGGCAACCACCACGTCCAGATTCCAGTCGTCAGTTTTCAATTCCATTGCGCCCAAACCACTGACCGAATCAACCATCAACAATGCCGGATGACTGCCGCGCGCCGCGCTGATAGCCTGGACATCATTGGTAACCGATGCCGAAGTCTCATTGTGGGTAACCAAAATTACTTTTATCTCATGATTAGTATCTTTTGCTAACCGGGCCTCAACTACTTTCGGATCGATTGCATAACCGACTTCGGTCGCAACAACTTCGACATCCGCACCGTAACGTCGGGCAATCTCCGCCCATCGCTCGCCAAATACGCCAACCGTTAATGCCAGTACTTTTTCGTTCTTGCCGACAAAATTAGCAATTGCCGCTTCCATCACTCCGGTACCGCTGGACGGAAACAGAATTACATCGTTATTAGTCTGAAAAACCGTTTTCAACCGTTGGGTGCAATCTTTCAGCAACCCTTCAAACAAAACACCGCGATGGTTAATAACCGGACGCGTCATCGCCTGAATTACCCGCTCCGGTACCATCGTCGGTCCGGGAATCATCAAAAATTGCTTCTTTAACACAATAAACACCAAGCTCCTATTATTTTTTTACACGCGCATTATATCATTCAGAAAGATTTTTAGCAAACCACGCAATAGCTTGCAGGAAATACCGCTTCTGATATAGAATATAGCTACGACAAAATTTTCGAGAGGAGCTAAGTAATGAATTATTCACACGAAGTCGAACAAATGATTTGTGTTGCCAAGGGTTGTAAACACGACTCAGCACCCATTCCTCAAGAAGGAAAATGGACAGTTTCCAAGGAAATCAAAGATATCAACGGTCTGACCCACGGTGTGGGCTGGTGCGCTCCGCAACAGGGCGCCTGCAAATTAACCTTGAACGTCAAGGAAGGCATCATTCAAGAAGCCTTGATTGAAACACTCGGTTGCTCAGGCATGACTCATTCTGCAGCAATGGCCGCAGAAATTATGCCGGGAAAGACCATTTTAGAAGCATTGAATACTGATTTGGTCTGTGATGCTATCAACACAGCTATGCGCGAATTGTTTTTGCAAATATCTTACGGCCGTACGCAAACGGCTTTTTCGGATGACGGACTGCCGATCGGCGCTGGTTTGGAAGATTTGGGCAAAGGCTTACGCAGCCAAATCGGAACAACTTACGGTACTGTTGCCAAAGGCCCGCGTTATCTTGAATTAGCCGAAGGCTATATTACCGAAATCGGTTTGGATGCTAACGACCAGATTATCGGCTATCGTTTTGTCAATCTTGGCAAAATGATGGAAAGCATCCATAAAGGCGTTGACGCGAATGAAGCGTTGACCAAAGCTGCAGGAAAATATGGCCGCATCGATGAAGCGGTAAAAACAATCGATCCGAGACATAAATAATTCGAGAGCGAAGGAGTGAAATATAATGGCATTGTTCGAAAGTTATGACCGCCGCATTGCGACCATCCAAAAGACTTTGGATAAGTATGGCATTGCCTCATTAGAAGAAGCACAAAAAATGTGCACAGATAAAGGTATGGACGTTTACAACATTGTTAAAAATATTCAACCGATTTGTTTTGAAAACGCCTGCTGGGCCTATATCCTTGGCGCAGCAATCGCTATCAAAAAAGGTTGCACCAAAGCAGCCGATGCAGCTGAAGCTTTAGGCGAAGGCCTGCAAGCATTCTGCATCCCCGGTTCAGTTGCTGACAGCCGCAAAGTTGGTATCGGCCACGGTAATCTTGCCGCAATGTTGTTGCGCGAAGAAACCAGATGTTTTGCGTTCCTTGCCGGCCACGAATCATTTGCAGCCGCTGAAGGCGCTATCGGTATTGCCCGTTCGGCTAACAAAGTTCGTACCGCTCCGCTTAAAGTTATTTTGAACGGTCTGGGCAAAGATGCCGCAATGGTTATCGCGCGTATCAACGGTTTCACCTATGTTCAAACTAAATTCGACTACTATACCGGCAAATTGAACATCGTAAAAGAAACCAGCTATAGCGAAGGCGAGCGCGCCAAAGTCCGTTGTTACGGTGCTGACGAAGTAATGGAAGGCGTTGCGATAATGACTTTGGAAGACGTAGACGTTTCCATTACCGGTAACTCTACCAATCCGACCCGCTTCCAGCATCCGGTTGCCGGAACTTACAAAAAAGAATCCAACGAACGCGGCAAAAAATATTTCTCGGTTGCGTCCGGCGGCGGCACCGGCCGAACCCTGCATCCTGACAATATGGCGGCTGGCCCGGCATCCTACGGTATGACCGACACTATGGGCCGGATGCACTCCGACGCCCAATTCGCAGGTTCGTCTTCAGTACCGGCACACGTTGAAATGATGGGACTGATCGGCATGGGTAACAACCCGATGGTCGGCGCCAGCGTTTCCGTTGCAGTAGCAATTGAAGAAGCTTCCCGCTAATAAAAACAACTCAATTGACATATAAAAACCTCGCGGCGGCAGAAATGCCTCGCGAGGTTTTTTGTTATTCCCCATAACGCTGTTGTGAAAGCAAAAACCGTTTTTTTTGCTCTCGCAATATACTTTTGGCTTGACCCAAAAGTAAGGCGCGAGAGCGAAATAACGCGCATTCAGTAATGAATAAAATATAAGTTCAGTGCATAAATTAAAAGCGGCATATTCCTTATATTACCTGCCCAACTTGTTCCCTCCGATCCGCATTCACTATTTCATAATAAAATCGTGCCGTTACCGTGTTTATTTTTAACAGCATAATTGAAAAAGCTATCAATACGGATGAAAAACCGGCAACAAAATAGCAGAGTGCTAGCGTCACCGAACTTGAATCCAGCAGATAAACTAGCGGTATTGAAACTACGAGCATTAGCAGCAGCAATATTAACTCCAACAACAGACTGAAAATAATTGCCATGATTATATAATACAGAACAATCACAAACAGTTTTAGTTTGTTGCCTTCCATGAGTCGTTCACTTTCTTTCAAGCACTGAGTAATTGTAAAATCCGGATTATCGTTCATAACATAAAAAGTAAGTATATATCTGTAATGTGCGATTATTCCCGGCACAATAAACAGCAGGCTCCACAAAAACACTCTGACCGCTATTAATAACAAGGCCAGAAAAGATCGCCAAACATCCTTTACTCCGACAAACAAATCCCGGATGGAAGGCACACCGCCGGTAGCCGCTTTCAAAGAAAATTTCGCATAGCCTTTTGTCGTCGCAATAATATATGCGGCACAGGCTAATTCGCTCAATATCCACAGCATCATTATCGCCGTTTCCCCGATTGAGGTCGCGATTCCTCCATAATAAGCCGGCGCGTAGCTGACAATGGTCAGAATCAAAAAAGCTGAAAATACCACTTTGCGGTGCTTCTTCACCTCAGCTGCAGCAGCTTGTCTTAATTGAGAACTTTTCATCAATAACATTCTTCCACTTTCCTTTGCTGATTATTTTAAACGTCCTGCCACCCGCGTCAATTGAGTTTGTATTAATTGTAATGATACCGTGCCGGATAACACAAAGCAGCGTGCGGCAAAAAATATACCGCACGCTGCTTTTTTGCCAAATTACACATCGCTGAGCAATTTCAAAATCACACTTTTATTTATCCAAACTTATTTTTGGATATTTAAATAATGTTTCACGTTAAACATTATTTAAATATCTTGTTATTAGTTCGTCCGCAAAATTTTCATATTGCCCTGCAATGTAATTTCCCCGACCGCCGCCGGGACGAGAATCGTTTCGCCGCAGTTAACCTCTTCGGCTTGACCATCGGCCCAGGTAATTTTTCCGCCGCCAGCCAAAATAATATAAATCAGATAACCGCCATTGGTATTATCACAGCGTTCGCCATTAATTACTATTTCTTCCAGCGAAAAAAACGGTGTCTGAATGGCACGCACCGAAAAATCAACGTCCGGCTGTTCGCCAAAATCAATCACCCGCAGCGCGGCATCAACGTGTAATTCACGGGTTTTACCGTCCGCGCCCACCCGGTTGTAATCATAAATCCGGTAAGTAGTATCTGAATTCTGTTGCACTTCAGCGACCACTACACCACTGGTCAGCGCATGCACAATACCCGCCGGAACCGAGATAATATCGCCGGTCTTCACCGGTACCTGACGCAGCACTTGCTCAACCGCACCAATCTTTACCAATTCCGCAAATTGTTCTTTAGTCGTCCCCGCGGTTAAGCCGAAAATCAACTTCGCCCCCGGCTCCGCCGCCAGAATATACCAGGCCTCGGTCTTCCCGCTCTCGCCGTTGGCGCGGTCGGCGTTATCATCGTTAGGATGAACCTGTACCGAGAGATTGTCGTTCGCGTCAATCAGTTTGACCAGCAACGGAAATTGTTTCGGCTGCATGCCGCAACCGTAAATTTCATCGGGACATTGTGCCAACAATTCCTCAAGTGTCTTTCCCGCTAATGCGCCATTGCTCACAACACTCATACCGTTGCAATGGCAGCACAAATCCCAGCTCTCACCAGTATCAGTTCCGGGAATCTCACGATTATATAATGACTGAAATTTCTTGCCACCCCAAAGCATCTGTTTATAAATCGGCTTAAACTTTAACGGATACATATTTACCTCCAATAATATCGGGACATGAAAATTAAAATTTCGTTGCTACATACATGCCGAATATCGTCAGCCCAAAACCAATAACCATATTCAACACGACATTAAGCGCTCCCAGCAAATATTCCCCGCTCTGCAGCAGCCGCAGTGATTCATAACTAAATGATGAAAACGTCGTCAATCCGCCGCAAAATCCGGTCACTACCAGCAACCGCCAATACGGGCTGATTTCCAGCCGCTCTAGCACCAGCGTCATGAACAAACCGATAATAAAACAACCAAGGAAATTTGCCAGCATTGTGCCATAAGGAAACAACGCCCCCCAGCGGTTGATTGCCAGCAGTCCGAGCAGATAGCGGCTGACAGCTCCGAGCGCGCCGCCAACTGCCACTATCATTAGCTCAGACATGTTTTTCCAAAAAACTGTGCGCGCCGTAACGAACGACCCGCACTTCATCGATAGTCACCAAGCCTTGCGTTACCGCTTCGTTGACAAACGGTACGATTTTGGCAATATGCTCGGGATTGTCAATTATCTCAATCACAATCGGCAAATCAGTAATGACATCGGCAATAATATTCGTTTGCATCCGCTCACCGTGGGCAAACCCGGCCACGCCGCGAAAAACCGAATAACCGGCAAGATCCAACTCTTTTGCCTTTTCCATAATATACTTATAAACGATTTTGCCCTGGTATTTATCGCGTTCACCAACGTAAATCCGCAACCGTTCGCAGTACACTGCAATTTTCGACATCGACACCTCCTAATAATTTCACAAAAAAATCAGGCTATGCTTCAATTTCCATAATCATTTTTACAAAAGCGATGCCATTTTCGACAATTTTTTCACTTACCTTTTTAAAACCTAAATGCTCATAGGCGGCAACCGCATATAACGACGAATTAACCAGTATTTCGCTACAGCCTTTTTTCCGGGCACGCTTAACGACGAACTCCAGCAACTGTCGCGCCAAACCCTGTTTTTGCATATGCAGTGTCACAAACAGCAGCGATATATGATTTACATCTCTGGCGTTTATCAACCCGACGATTTTACCTTTGTTTATTGCAACATAGGTATAGTTGTCGCACAGCCGCGCGTGAAACTGCTCCGGCGTAGTATATTTCTTGAACTCTTCGCGCCCGGCCGGTTTGAGCGACGGCGCGTTGAACATCTGGAATACGCCGCGTACAAAGATTGATGCTTCTTCAGTTTCGGTTTTTTTCAGTACCCGGTAGCGAATGTAATCGGCCGCCTCAACTTCGGCAGCCGGTTCTTGCTCTGTTTTAATCTCATCGATATCAACCGGCTCGGAAACCAGCTCGTCAACTTCAGGCGCTTCAGCAATTCTTTCCGGCCGTGGCGGTTTAATATACACTGTTTTCATTATTGGTTCGCGTGGATCTCTCATGTCTTCTACCCCAATTCAAACGTTGTTACGCCAAAAATTTTGTCAATGCTCAACGCCGGTTCGCCTTTGTTATACATGCGCGCAGTTGCAAACACCGGTTGCAACTGATATTTTTCTGCCAGTTTTTTCGCGGCGCTGTTCACCGCCGGAACATCCAAAAATAGCTGTTCACCCGACAGGTCGTTGGTCAACGCCAAAAACAGTTGCTCGGCAATAGCTGCATTGTCTGCAAACAGCGGCCCGATTTTGTAGCCGATACGACACTTGCGAATTGTTCCATAACCGCGAACACCACCATCTTTGTACACAAACGCCCGCGACTCCGGTTGGGCAAACCAGTTTTCCAAAAAGATTTTCCGTTCCGCCGGAAAACACTCGCGGTCATACGCACAGATTGCGGCAAAATCATTTTTTCCAATTGCCTGCACTGCCGGATTTTCGACACCAGTGCCGCTAATAACCAATCCGCCATAGCGAAAATTGCTATATGCCAACTTGAAGCCGGCGGCCTCGTAGTTTTTCACTTTCGCCAGCACTCCGTCTTGACCGACGTTATAATCCTGCAAGTAACTTAGCGCCGTTCTTCCCAGCGCCGGGCCAACCGCGCCGCCGCGTTGTTCTTGAACGACAATAAAAAAACCGATAAATCCGAATTTTTCCGGCGCATATCGCACCGCCGAAACAGCACCAATCGGACGGTCACCGTCCCAAGCCATAAAAAAACCGGACGGATCAGTGGCAAAAAAAGCTTCGGCATCGTACAATCCCGGATTCCAGCCTTCTGCCGCCGCCCAGGCAACAGCAATATCCAAATCAGCTCTGGTCATGTTTTTTATCACAAAATTCATGCTAACCTCGAATTTTCCTTTTCATTATAGCATCATCCGCCCTGCACGACTTCATTTTTTTTGAATTATGCTATATAATGATTTAAAAACAATCCGGTGTGAGGTAAAATGAAAAAAATAATCGCGCTTATCGTCTTGTGTTTGTTTATTTTTTCGGCGTCGGCAGCTTTTGCCGAGAGTTCGACTATCGGTTATGTGAATCTGGAAAACACCATTCAACAAAGTAAAAAACTGCAAAAACTGACTACGGATTTCGATAGTTTTCAAAATCAGATAGTTGCTGATTTCAATCGCGAGAAAGTCGGGCTGTCCGAAGATGATGCCCGAATTAAAGCAGCTGCTTACGAGGATGATATACAAATGCGCAAACAGATGGCCGAAGCGCGAATTGATTCCAGCATCCGCACCGCTATTAAACTGGTTGCCAAAAATCTGGGGCTGGAAATTGTCGTTACAAACGGCGTCGCAATATACGGTTGCAAAGACATCACTGCGGACGTAATCAAAATAATTGATATCGGTCAGGACTGAAAATAAAAAAAATAAACGCCTTGCGGCGTTTATTTTTTTTTGATGCGCACTGCGCAAACTTTATATTCAGGGATTTTCGCGGTCGGATCCACTGCCGAATTTGTCAAAACATTGGCGCTGCCAATGGCAAAATGAAACGGCATAAACACAATATCTTGTTCAATAATATCAGTTATTCTGACCGTTGTCTCAATCTGTCCGCGCCTTGATTGTACCCGGACCAGCTCGCCGTCCGACACTCCAATCCGTTCGGCAGTAACCGGATTGATTTCAATGTAGGATGCCGGCGACAGCGCATTGAGCCCGTCAACCCGGCCGGTCATCGAACGGGTATGGTAATGGTAGAGATTTCGTCCGGTCGTCAACAGCAACGGATATTCTGCATCCGGCAATTCCCGGCTCGGAATATATTCTGCCGGCACAAACAACCCTTTCCCTCGGGAAAAACCGTCAATATGCAAAACTTTCGTGCCCTTGTGTTGCTTATCCGGACAAGGCCATTGCAATCCCTTCTGCTCAAGCCGGTGATAGTTGATACCGGCGTAAATCGGCGTGAGCAGCGCAATTTCGTCCATAATCTCCGAGGCATCAGCGTATGTTGCCGGATAATCCAGCACATTCATCAGTTCCAATAAAATCCGGTAATCGGTTTTTGCCGCACCCGGAGGCAATACTGCCGGACGGATTTTTTGCACCCGCCGCTCGGTATTGGTAAAAGTACCATCTTTTTCGGCGTACACTGCTGCCGGTAAAACGACATCCGCCAGTGCGGCAGTTTCGGTCAGAAAGATATCCTGAACTACCAAAAAATCCAACGCTTTCAGCGACTGCGCGACATGCGTGGTATCCGGATCAGACACCATCGGATTCTCACCCATAATATACATGAATTTTATTTTTCCCGAACTTGCGGCATTCAACATTTCGGTCACCGTTAATCCCGGTGCCGAGGATAATTTCGTTCCCCAAGCCTGTTCGAATTTCGCAACTACTTCCGGATTTACCACTTTTTGATAACCGGGAAAATCACCGGGCAGCGCCCCCATATCGCAGGCTCCCTGCACATTGTTTTGCCCGCGCAACGGATTAACACCGGAACACTCTTTGCCAAGTTGTCCGCATAACAAGGCTAAATTGGATATCGCCATTACTCCCTGGGTACCGGTTGAGTGTTGGGTAACGCCCATGGCATAATAAATTGCGGCGTTATTCGCGCTGGCATACATAATTGCCGCTTCACGCAGCTTAGCCGTATCGATACCGCAAATTTCCGCAACCCGCTCCGGCGGATAGTTCTTGACGATTTCTTCAAGCTCGGCAAAATTCTCGGTTCGCTCAGCAATAAATCTGGCATTCTGTAAATTTTCCGTCAAAATAATATTCATCATACCGTTGAACAACGCCACATTAGTCCCCGGCCGGATTTGCAAAAACACATCTGCCGTTTCCGCCAGTTCAATCTTTCGCGGTTCGGCAACAATTAATTTAGCACCGCGGTTTTGCGCCTGCTTGATTTTTGCACCGATGACCGGATGGGTTTCCGTGGTATTGGAACCGGTAACAAAAATCACATCCGCACCGGTAACCTCTTCAATACTGTTCGTCATGGCGCCACTGCCCAGAGTAGTTGCCAAACCGGCAACCGTCGAGGCGTGGCACAGCCGTGCGCAGTGGTCGACATTGTTAGTGCCGATTACCGCCCGAAACAGTTTTTGAAACAAATAATTTTCTTCATTAGTGACCCGCGCCGATGACAATCCGGCCAAAGCATCTGCGCCATTAATCTGCTTCACGCCCTTAATCTTCTCAGCAATTAACGCCAGTGCTTCGGACCAGGAGCTTGTTTCCAGTACCCCGTTCTTTCTAATCAGCGGCTGGGTTAAGCGATCCGGATGATTGATAAAATCATAACCAAATTTGCCTTTTACACACAGCATGCCATTATTCGCCGGACCGTTAGCTGGAACGACGTCAACGACAGTATTCCCTTTTACTCTCAAAAACAGCTCGCAACCCACGCCGCAATACGGACAAATCGTACGGGTAGCTTTTACTTCCCACTCGCGAAATTTTACCTTTTTCTTGGGAGTAAGCGCACCGACCGGGCAATTGGAGACACAATTTCCGCAAGACACACACTTTGATTCACTGATTTTCTTGTCATTATCCGCACCGATAAAAGTATTGAAACCGCGGTCAACAAGTCCGATAGCAGCGGTGCATTGCAGCACTGAACAAACAGCTACACAGCGTTGGCATACAATACACTTGTTGTTGTCCCGATAATAAAACGGATTTGAATCGTCAATAATATATTCGTTGTTTTTTCCGTTGTAAGCGGATGTATCCACGTCATACTCATAACAATAATCCTGCAATTTGCAACCACCGGCTTTTTCACAAGTCAGGCAGTCCTGACAATGTGTTGACAGAATTAATTGCAAAACATTCTTCCGTGCCGTTCTTACCGCATCGGTGTTCGTCTGCACTACCATGCCGTCGGCAACCGGATAGACACAGGCTGTTTGAAAACCACGGACTCCCCGGACTTCGACAATACACATCCGGCAGGCGCCAATTTCGTTAACACCCTTCAAATAACACAATGTCGGAATCTGTATTCCGGCGCTGCCGGCTGCCTGCAACAATGAATAATGTGCCGGCACCGAGAGCTTCTTCCCGTCGATTTCTATTGTTACTTTATTCATCATCCAGCCTCCCGGTTAACTTATCCCAATCGCCTGCATCGGACATTTCCCGGTGCACACGCCGCATCTCACACATTTATGGGTATTGATGATATGCCCCGTCTTCCGGTCTCCGGAAATCGCTCCGACCGGACAAAACTTGGCGCACAGTCCGCAGCTTTTGCACAAATCCGCGGCAATCCGGTATTTAATCAATTTTTTACAAACCTTGGCCGCGCATTTTTTCATTGTGATATGCTCTTCATATTCATGCCGGAAGTATCTTAGCGTGCTCAGCACCGGATTGGGCGCAGTCTGGCCTAACCCGCACAGCGCAGTTGACTTGATGACTTCGGCAAGCTCCTGCAACTTTTCAATATCGCCGGGTTGACCTTCGCCGCTGGTAATCCGTTCCAATATTTCCAGCATCCGCTTGATGCCAATCCGGCAGGGCGGGCATTTGCCGCAAGATTCTTCAACGGTAAATTCCAAAAAAAACTTGGCGATGTCCACCATGCAAGTGTCTTCGTCCATAACAATCAAACCGCCCGACCCCATCATCGAGCCGATTGCAATTAATGAATCATAATCCATCGGCGTATCGAGCAACGCCGCCGGAATACAACCGCCGGACGGCCCGCCGGTTTGTGCGGCTTTGAATGCTTTACCGTTTGGGATACCGCCGCCAATATCATAAATAACTTCACGCAAAGTAGTCCCCATCGGAATTTCTACCAAACCGGTATTATTTATTTTACCGCCAACCGCAAAAACTTTTGTGCCCCGGCTTTTTTCCGTTCCAAAGGAACTGTACCAGCTGCTGCCGCGTAAAACAATATTGGGAATGTTCGCGAAAGTTTCGACATTGTTAATCAATGTCGGTTTTTTCCACAACCCTTGAATTGCCGGAAACGGCGGGCGCGGGCGCGGCATTCCGCGTCCGCCTTCAATCGACGCAATCAGCGCCGTCTCTTCACCGCAGACAAACGCTCCGGCGCCCAACCGGACGCTCAAATTAAAGGAAAAGCCCGATCCCATAATGTTATCGCCAAGCAATCCGTAATTTCTGGCTTGTTCCAGCGCAATATTCAACCGCTCCAGCGCAATCGGGTACTCGATACGGACGTATACATAACCTTCATGCGCGCAAATTGCATAACCGGCAATAATCATTGCCTCGATCAACGCATGCGGATCACCCTCTAATACGCTGCGATCCATAAATGCGCCGGGATCGCCTTCGTCAGCGTTACACAAAACGAATTTGTCGGAATCCGCGCTGCTTGCGGCAAAGCTCCACTTTTTACCGGTTGGAAAGCCGCTGCCGCCACGGCCGCGCAAGCCGGATGCAAAAACTTCTTCAATCACCTTGGCCGGAGACATCGTAAACAGTGCCTTCGCCAGTGCTTTGTAGCCGTCAAAGGCGATGTATTCATCGATGCTTTCCGGATTGATTAAACCGCAGTTTCTCAAAGCAATCCGCAATTGTTTGCTGAAAAATTTGGAGATTTCTGTTTCACTTGCAACATCATTGAGGTTGCCGCCGAAAATTCGCCCGACTTTTTTACCGCGCAGCAAATGCTGTTCCACAATGTCCACGACATCAGAAACCTTAACCGTTTTATACAAGCAATTTTCCGGATAGATAATTACTACCGGCCCTTGGGCGCACAAGCCCAAACAACCGCATTTAACGATAGTAATCCGCTCTTCCAACCCGTGAAAAACAATCTTGTCGTTAAATTCTTTAATAATCGCCTCGGAGTTTGATGAAGTACAACCGGTTCCGGCACAAATCATAACGTGCGCCCGGTTATCTTGCACAACTTCAACAACACTATTCGAAGTAGCTTTTCGCAAATTAATCCTGGCAAGTGTTGCTTGCCGGATCTGTTCCAGCTGTTCGGCTGTTTTCATCGTTCCTCCGTTTTCACAACTTTCGCAACCGAAAATCATTCATACAATGCCAATATTCTATCCACGTCTTCCGGCAGCAGCCGGCCATGCACATCTTTATTGACAGTGAGCACCGGTGCCAGACCGCAAGCACCGATGCAGCGGCAGGCTTCCAGCGAAAATTTCTTATCTTCAGTACAGTTGCCGACCTCAATACTCAGTCTCTCTTTTAATTTTTCCAGCAATAAACTTGAACCTTTTACATAGCAAGCCGTTCCCATACAAACCGAAATCTGGTACTTCCCTTTTTCTTTTAGCGAAAACTGTCCGTAAAAAGTTATTACACCATAAATCTCAGTCATTGGCACTCCGAGATTTTTTGAAATTATCTCCTGCGCTTCAACCGGTAAATAACCGTAAAGCTCCTGGGCTTCATGCAACACCTTGATAAGTGCGCCCTTAGTTGTTTTATATTTTCTGGCAATTTTCGCAAGCTGTTCTTTTCGTTCATCAACGCCGGAGTTACAACAACAACTCATAATATTCCGCCTCATTAATAATTCAGCTCCGCAAGTCAATTGACCGCTAGAGCTGATGTTATTGTTTCTGATTCGTAATTAATCCTCTTTCGGATATTTTATTTTGTTTTCTGCGGCAAATTTTTGCAAATCAAAATTTGGCGGCGCAAACAACAACTTTATCGGCAAATTCGACGCCCCGGGCGGCGAAAACAGCAATTGTGTCACAAGTTCATGATTTATCGTCATTACCTGTTCAACATGATACACCGTCTGTTCGCCAAAAACCGTCCGGCCTTTTGGCGTGTCGATATTTTCCCACAACAGCGTCTGTCCCGGACGGTAAGCTAATGCCCCGCCATAAGTTCCGCCTCTGGGATTAAGGTAAATATTGAACGGCTGATTTTCGTCAGCAATTAAAAACAACCGGTAGACAACGCCGTAGTTACCAAAATTAACCACTTGCTCGCCGGTAATACCGTCAATTCCGATTAAATATTTGTCAATAATATTGTCCGCAAGCGTTATCGCACACAATCCGTCCGCCAGCGGCCGATACTCGTTACGAAAGAACAACGCCCGGTCTCCGGTCGCAAAAGTACCGCGCGGATGCATGTTTTCTTTCGGCAGGATGGCCGCCGTTGCCGAATACTCGACAAATTCCCGATAATGCGGCGCCATCACTGTTTTCATCAGCAGCCTGCCATGAACATTGCAGTCATACATTCCGGTAACCAGCTGATTGCGATAAACCAGTTTTCTCAACATCATATCATCCAGCAACCGTGTTTGATGTGCCGGAACGACCAGACGGTACGGCATATTGAAAGCAAAATATTCCAGGTTCGTACGTTTGCCAACCAGGCTGTAATCGTAATCCGGGCCGATATAGTTATGTTTGGTTACTTCTACCATGACATCCGTATCACCTTCGTTTTGCAACACCGCACCAATCCATGCCGGCGTGGTTGTGCCATTGACATGATGCATGAACAGCCGCGTCTTGCCAAAAACGAAGTCCTGATATAGCACCCCGAATTCATCGGCAGTCTCCGGATTGTCGGACAATAACAATCGCGGGCCGTAATCATGTTTGTCAACCGCCAGCTCCGGAATATGTCCGACAATATCCCAATTCCAAACTTCGTAAGCGTTACAAGTTGAACCGAAAAACAATACACCCCATATCATTAGCAATAACAATAGTTTTTTCACAATACTCTCCCTGCAAAATAGAAACCAGCTTTTGCCGATAATTTTATCACAAAAGCTGGTTGAGGTATAGGATTGGTATTTGCTACCAATTGTATTCTTTATCGTTGGCATCGGCTTTTTTGATAGTTTCATAAGCCTTATTTACCGCAACTGCGATATCTCCGTCTGGTGTTGCGATATAGGTACTGGCTGCTTTTTCGATTTCATTCATAACCAGCCGCGCTTTTTTTCCGAAAGTGTTAGTTATGCAATAGGGCGCCATTTCGGCCAACGGCGCACAGCGCGGGTAATTAGTCCGGTAATAGGTTTCCAGTGACATTAACGGCGGCACTTCCAATCCGGCAGCCGCGGTCATTTTCTCGCTTTCCGTTCCGGTCAGCGTTTCAATCAGCTCCGCCGCCAACTGCGGATGTTTGGTATTTTTACCGATAGCGTAGGCAGTTGTAAACATGATACCGCCCATTTGCTTCCCGGCCGGCAGTGTTGCCGTACCATAATCCCAATCCGGCGCCATGCGTTGCAATCCGGTCATTGACCAGCCGCCGCTGCAAACAATTGCCGCTTTTTTCTCGACCAGCGCGCCGATACTGCCGCTTGAACCGAGCGTTTTGGCTTCGGCAGCATATTTTTTATCGCGAAACAATGTTTCGTAAAAGAACCTGAACCCGTTTATCGCCTCCGGGCTGTTAAAAACCAGCTTATTGGTTTTTTCATCATAGACTTGGCCGCCCGCTTGGACAATATAGGGATACGCAAGAAAATCGACAATCATCGGTTTGCGAAAACTGTCGCCGAGTTTTCCGGCGGCACCGGCCTGCTGCAATGCCGCGCAGGCCGTCAGTAATTCGTTCCAGGTTTTCGGGAATTGCTTTATCCCCGCCGCCCGGAACATTTCTTTATTGTAATACATTATCAGCGGGTTAAAGCCTTTGGGCAAACCGTAAATATGACCATCATAGGTAAACGCTGCCAACAAATTCGGATAAAAATCAGCAATTACTTCTTTGGAGACATATTTATCAATCGGCAACACCAAGCCGCGCGATGCATAGACAAAAGTTTCCTGCGGCTCAAGAAAAAAAACATCCGGTTCGGTTCCGGCGGCAATATTGCTTTGAATATAAGTGTCATAAACACCGGACACCGTTTCCAGCTTTACTTTAACGCCGGGGTGGCGGCTTTCAAACAACGCAATCTGCCGGTGCATCAAATCGGTCTCCACCGGCGATGCCGACCAGCAACCAATGTACAATTTTATATCTTTGTTTCCGGAAATATCCGACCCCAATCCCGACAACACAGCTATCAACAGCAGTGTCAGCACTGCGCCGATTATCAACATTCGTTGCATAAAACAAACCTCTCTATTCTTTCACTGCGCCCATTGTCATTCCTTCAACAAACTGTTTTTGAAAAATAATGAAAATTGCCACTGCCGGAATGGACAACAACATGACCCCCGCCTGAATTTGATCCCAATATTGGGCGTATTGATTATAAAATGAATTTAAGCCGACAGTCAGGGTGTACATTTCTTGACGCTTCGCGATTAAGGACGGCCAGAGGAACTCGTTCCACATGCCGACGAAGGTTAAAATAAACTGCGCGGCAACCGCCGGTTTGGCAAGCGGGAAGATGATTTTCCAAAAAATCGTAAACCGTCCGGCACCGTCAATCATTGCCGCTTCTTCCAGTGACCGGGGAATGCTCAGGAAGAATTGGCGCATCATGAATGTTCCAAAGCAACTGAACAAGTACGGAACAATTAATCCCTGATAAGTGTTTATCCAGCCGAGCTTGGCAAGAATTACATACTGCGGCACCAGCAGCACCTGCACAGGTACCATCATCATCGCCAGCACCAGCCAAAACATCACTTTACGGCCTTTGAAATTCATCCGCGCCAGTGCATAACCGGCCAGTGAATTAATGAAAATGCTGCCGATGGTAACGCCCAGACAAACTGCCAGCGAATTAGCAAACCAGCGTAAATAGGGGAATTTTTTCATAATATACAGATAGTTATCAAACGACATTTTATCGAGCGGAATGCTGAAATTATTCGCTTCCGCGGTCGGTTTGAGCGATGTAATAAACGCCCAGACAAACGGAAACAAAGCAATCAAGGCATAAGTGCCAATCAAAATATAAAAGCACACCCTGATAAAGTTCTTTCGAATGGCACTTTCACGTTTATTCATATTTTCACCTACTCCGCATCTTCTTTGAAGAATTGCTTTTGCACAAAGGTAAGTGCCAGAATTATTGCAAACAAGATAAAGGCGATGCTGCTGGCATAACCCATTTTCAAATAACTAAAACCGGTTTGATACAAATACAACACGATTGTCATCGTCGAATCGGCCGGGCCGCCTAAACCGCCGGAAATAATATAGGCGAAATCAAAAATATTAAACGAACCGATCATTGCTACAACCAAATTAAAAAATATCGTCGGCTTCAGACACGGCAAGGTAACATTAAGAAACTGCTGCCATTCGGATGCGCCGTCAATCATCGCCGCCTCATACAACGTCGGGTCAATGGACTGCAAGCCAGCCAAAAATATTACCATATAAAAACCGACCGCCGCCCAAGTCGCCATCAGCATAATTATCGGTAACGCGACCTTCGGATCGTAAAACCAGGCAATTTCCGCAACCCCGAATTTCGCCAGCACCATATTTATCAAACCGTCGGCCTTAAATAAATACAAAAAAATTATCGAAATCGCAACTGAGGACGTAATCGTCGGAATATAATAGACCGTACGAAAAAAGCCCTTGGCTTTGACGATTTTAGCGTTACATATTAATGCCAGCGCCAGCGAAATTATTAACTTCGCCGGCACTGTTATTCCTGTATACAAGCAAGTATTCCAGAGCGCCCGCAAAAACGTCGGATCACCGAACGCCGTAACATAGTTCTGTATTCCAATCCAGCGTCCTGCTGAAAACGGACTGCCATCCAGCAGCGAATACTCACGAAAACTCAGCAGCAACGCACCAATCAGCGGTATAAAGAAAAACACCGAAGCCAGCGCCGCAAACGGCAAGAAGAACAACCAGCCCTTGATATTTTCATCGCTGCGCGCATTTCCCAGACGCACCATACATTACCTCCCCGGACACCGAATCTTGTATTAGTTATTCGCTGCTATCCGCAAAAAATCCTGCATCAACGCAACAATAATTTATTGGCGGTTTTATTCCTCGTCACTAAATCCGCGGTCATATAACGACGCATACTCGCCGTTCAGTTGCAATAATTGCTCATGGGTTCCATGCTCGGCGATTATTCCGTCTTTTATTACCATAATCATATCCGCATTGCGAATCGTCGATAACCGGTGCGCAATTACAAACGCCGTCCGTCCCTCTAACAATTTCGCCAGCGCTGTTTGAATTTTTTGTTCAGCCTGACTGTCAATATTAGCCGTCGCTTCGTCAAGAATCAGGATCTGCGGACGCCGGATGAGGGCGCGCGCGAACGCCAGCAGTTGTTTTTGACCGGTAGACAGATTCGAACCGTTTTCGAAAATCTCGGTCTGATATTTTTCCGGCAACGTTTCGATATAATCGTGCAGCCCGACCATTTTTGCCGTTTCAATCACCGCATCGGGCGTGGCGTCCGGTTTGCCGTAACGGATATTGTCAATTACCGTTCCCGCAAACACAAAAACGTCCTGCAACACCACGGCAATATTGCTGCGAAAATCCCGTTGCTTGTATTCGCGGACATCCACTCCGTCAATTTTGACAACACCATCGACTGCATCATAGAAGCGGCAGACCAGATTGATGATTGTGGTTTTTCCGGCGCCGGTCGGACCGACGAGCGCCACCGTTTGCCCGGCAGCTACCGAAAAATTAATATCTCTTAACACCGGCTCATCCGCCTTGTAAGAGAAATTTACACCGGCGAACTCCACCACGCCGCGCAACTCATCCGCCGCCAGCGCCGCCGGTTTGTCTGAGACTTCCGGATGAATATCCAAAATTTCAAAAATCCGCTCACAGGCCGCCATTACCCGGCTGATGATATTGAACAATTCACTGATGTGCCGCATCGGATGGGTAATAAAGGTGCCATAAGCATAGAACGCCGCAACCGTACCCAGCGTCGTCGCGCCAAAAACCAGCAACACTCCGCCGCACAACAGCAACGCTACATTATAGGATTCTTCCAGCATCCCCATCATCACCCAAAACAGCGCATTCAGGCGCACAAATTGCTGCGACGAGCGATAATTCGACTCGTTTATTTCGCCAAACATTTCACAGTTTAGCGACTCACGGTTAAACGCCTGGGTAACTTTGATTCCCAGCAACGCTTCATTAAGATTGGCATTAACCGCCGATAGTTGTTTGCGCATTGACCGCGACACATGCAACATCGCCCGTTGCATGTAGGTTATCACCAGGAAAAATGCCGGTATCAGCATAAACATCAGCAGCATTAACTGCCAATCAACGAAAAACATTATCACAATTACGCAGACCAACGACAGTGTATCTACAAATAACGTCATGATGCCGTTGGTCAGCAACTCATCGAGCGCATCGACATCATTTGTCAGCCGCAGTATAATCCGGCCGGCTTTTTGTCGGTCAAAAAAGCTCAGACTCAAATGCTGTAAATGTTCAAATAGTTGTACCCGAATGTCAAAAATCGCCGACTGCGCGGTTTTTACCAACAGTCGTCCCTGCAAAATCAGCAGCAAATATTGACTGATTGCAATCACCGCCATGATGATTCCGATATTCCACAAATGCTGTAAATCTTTGTTTTTCACACAGACGTCGATTGCCTGTTTAAGAAAATAGGGGAAGGTAATCCCCAGCAGCGCGGCGACAGCGCTAACCAGCACCGCCGCTATTACCAGTTTCCGATATGGACGAAGATATTTGAGTAACCGCAGCACCATCTGATAGTCAAACGGCTTTAGTTCATCATCTTTATCTTCGCTCAACGCCAGCAAGCCTACCCGTTGTTTGGCAACTTTTGCTTCCGCTTTACCTGCGGTTTTATTTGTTTTTATGTTCACGCTCCACCTGCTTCCGTATTAACCTGCCTCAAACTGCATCCGATAGATGTCGGCAAACAATCCCGGCCGGTTGATCAGCTCATTTTTGGTACCGACAGCGGTTATTTTGCCCGCTTCCAGCACAATTATCCGGTCGGCAATCGCCGCCGTTGACACCCGCTGGGTAACAATAATCGCCGTTCGTCCAGCCAATGCTTCCTGCATATTTTCCTGAATTATTCGTTCGGTGATATTATCAACCGCCGTTGTCGCGTCATCCAATATCAATATCCGCGGATTGGTCAGCAAGGCACGCGCCAGCGCGATGCGCTGCTTCTGGCCGCCAGACAAGCCGACGCCTTTTTCACCAATCACAGTGTCATAGCCCTGTGGCAGCGTCATGATGAAATCGTGAACATGCGCGGTTTTTGCCGCCAATTCTATTTGTTCCTCAGTCGCCGCAAAATGCCCGAAAGAAATATTGTCACGGATACTCATCGAAAACAAAAACGTCTCCTGCAATGAATAACCGATGTTTTTGCGCCACCAGTCCAGATCAAGTTCACGCAGATCGACACCGTCGATAGTTATCCGTCCGGCAGTAGGATCAATAAATCGCGGCGCGAGCGACACCAGTGTCGTTTTGCCACTGCCCGCGGTTCCGAACACGGCGATTTTTTCACCAGCCTTGATTGTCAAATCCACCTCGCGCAACACTTCGTTTTCGCCATAGGCAAAACTTACTGCTTCAAAGCTTATTTCACCGCGCAAATCAGCAAGCACCCGGCCCGGCTTCGGCGGGCAGGGATCAACCACCACATCAAGGATTTTTTGTACTTGCTGCAGCGAATATTGGGTGCTGCTGATCTGACTGCTGTTCATTGCGATGAGAATCAGCGGCCATTGCAAAAAATACAAACAACCAAACACGGAAATCAGTGTCCCGACAGTTTTGTCACCGTTTATGACCTGCCAGCCGCCGAAGCACACCAGAATAATATTACACACTGACGAAAATAGCAGAAATATTGGATAGGTGTTAAAGTACAACCGGATCAAACTGCAAACGCTGTTATAAGACTGCTGCGCCTTGTCCATGAATTTTTCGTGTTCCTGCGCTTCCATCGCAAAGGCCCTGACCACGCGCACACCGTTAATATTTTCCTGAATTATCGTACTCAGCTCGCCGTAACGGTCACGTGATTCCTTAACAGCTACTTCGATTTTTTTGTTATAGCGGTACAACACCACGCCAACCAGTGGAAAAACAGCCAGCGCCATCAACATTAATTGCCAGTCGATGATACCAAGCAGTATCACGCCCACTACAAAATATACAACCAGCTGCACGCGTTGTTCCGCGCCATAAGCAAAAAAATTACGAATCCCCATCAGATCGTTTGTAAGACAATACATCGTATCGCCGATACGGTTTTGTCCATGATAGGCAAACGATAATCGCTGCAGATGCGCAAATAATTTCAAGCGCAGGTCGCGCTCCACCCGGATCGCCGTCGACCAGCATCCGCGTACCATCAGATAATTGAATCCGTTGTGCAACACTGCAAACAACAACATCAACGCACAATAGCCCGTCAACCGGATGTACCCGCCCGGCGCCTGGACATAGGGCAACACGTTGTCCCAAACACGGCCCATAATCAGCGGAATCATATAGATTAGCGGCGCAGAAAGCAGATTTACCGCCAACGCCGAGACAAACCGCCGCCGATATGGCCGCCAGATAAAATATAAATCTCGTAATAACTTAAACATAATGTCTCCAATTAAAATCGTTAAATATTGGACTGCTCAAAATAAAAAAGCCCTTCTTCGCGTATAAACTATACCCGAAAAAGAGCTTGCCAAAACATGCACCAAAAGTACCGTCAGCGAATGTCGGAATCAGACATAAAAGCTCGATATCGAGTAGTTATACTGTATTTTACAATAATTTGCATTGCGTACATGTCCGATTCCTCCTTTCGTTTATATTCTTGTAAAGAAGATATTCTATTTTTAACATCTTGTCAATAGAAATATTTTTCGTTTTTGTTTCAGCGCAACAAAACAGCTACAGAATTCCCGGCATTTTTTTTAACGTGACGGGAACAACCCGTCCGCCATCGTCGACCCGACCACAATACTCAATCCGGTAATAATCATCATCGTTGCCGCCTCAATTCCCTCCGCCGGTTTACTCGCCAAAATCGTAACCATAGCGTTGAAACCAACGCTTCCGGGAACAAGCACCATAATGCAGGGAACTTTGATTACTACCGACGAACATTTCTTCCAGCGCGCGTAAGCGTTCGCCATGATGCAAACTACAAAGGCACCGGCGCCGCAACCAACTGCGCTGCCCATAACATGCCCGCCGTAAATCATGATAAACACTACGATAATATCGACTATTACCACTGCCAGCATATAGCGCCGATGCACATGGAAGCTCAGACACAACGATATCGCCTGCGGCAAACAAATCAACGCCAGCGCCAGTGGCGGCGGGGGCGTTATCGAAAACGCCTGAATCGAGACCGGAAGAAATAATTTTATTATCGCAAAACCAACGAACGCCCCGGCGCACAAAAACATTAATGTGAGCATCGCGCTTACCAGCCGCGCGGTGCCACTGATCAAATGCCCCATCGCCAATTCACTCATTGCCCGGGTAAAAGTAAATCCCGGCATTAGGATAATCAACCCGCACACCAAGACAATCGGCATCGAATAATTTTTGAACACCAGCATCCCGGCTACGGCAACAAAAGTTGCCATAAACGCCGACAGCGGTTCAACCAGCCGTGCAAGCGCGGTATGTTTGTTAAACGCCAGCGAAATAACTGCCGCAATCAAACCGATGACACCGGCGACCAGTGCATCCGACCAAATACCGCCAAACAGAAATGCGATACTCGTTGAAGCCAGCCACCAACTAAACACCACTACTGCATCACTATATATTGATGGTTGTTTGGCAATCACAATCAACTGCTGCTCTGCTGCTACACAATCTATTTTATCATCCAGCACTCCGTCCGCGACGGCTTTAGTCAAATTAAGTTTCTCAACATCAAACCCGGCTACCGGCAACCGCGACAGCGCGATTTTTTGATATAAATATTGACCGCACGCCGAAAAAAACGCGCCGAAAATTATCAAATATTCGCCTTCAGCAGCAAGTTTTTTCGCAACTTTGAGAACTGTATCCTCAATTGAATAGATCGGCGCACCGTATTTTGTCATCGCCTCAGCCAACCGTTCCAAAAATGACAATACCTGAATTTTTTCTGCATCCGATTCGTACATATACTATACCATCCTTAGATAATTCGTCACTACCAATCGCGTTTTCCAATAACAAAAGCTGCTTTACCGATTTTAGCAATTTTGCGGCAATTTTTTCGGCAAGCGTCACCATGCGTCGCAGATGGTTCGTTTTTTTTGCATTCGTCCAAGCCGGAACACTCCCAGCAGCCATCCAACTGTTTTTTTATACAACATTCACGAATTTTACACCACGGATTGCCGCCACCGTTCCGGCAAGTTTTACCGCACTTAAACTTCACCATTCCGCCGAGCGCTTCATAGCATTCATCATATTTTTCCAACGCCCTAAAAAAACTTATTTTACTAACTTCTTCGGCAAATTTCTTAAATTTGGTTTTTCTAAGCTCAGCCCGCAATTCTTTTGCCAGTGCAGCAATTTTTCCGTCAAACATAAAACAGTCGCCGCAGCACAATCCGCAATAACCGATCATTTCTGTGCCAATATTTTCGTCCAGCATTATACTCTCCTTCAAAAATCTATTATCATTATAAAGCGAAACCGTTATGTGCTCAAACAAAATCATTTATAAAAAAAATAAAGGCCGCAAAATTTGCAGCCTTTGTAAATTATTGACTATTTATGCTAATCGTTTGGCTTTGGCAGCAGCCTGAATTACTTCGACAATTTTAGTTTTTTCAGGAATTATCGAAATGAACTCTACTTTGCCGTCAATACAAATCGTTGGCAAATTGGCAACACCAAGCGCCAGCATCGTGGCAATACCCTCGACGTTCTTAATCTTATGCTCTTTCCATTCAATCGGAACCCGGCATTCAGCAACCGCTGCAACTACCGCTTCGACCATGTATTGGCACGGCGCGCAGGCTTCAGAATCCAAAGTGATAATATCGACGACAACTTTATCAAGTTTGGCATAATCCGGCAAGGTAGCTTTCGGCAAATCAGCGTTCATGCTGCCTTCAGTAATTGTCGCCTTGGCGACTTCGCGTTGATAGACATCATGCACCATCAACGCTACCGCTTCGAGATTTTTCGGCGGTACAGCATACGGTAAGTCACAACCGGGCGAAAGAATGAAGCCTTTATTTCCTGATGCTTCGATAATGCTGATTGCTTCGAGTTTTGCCGAATTCTCATCACCAAGCAGCAGCACCGTTGTCAATTTCATGTTGCCGCCAAAAGCAATTTTATGTTTTTCACTTATTTCCGCCAATTGTGCCATGTTGATTTGCTCGTCAACCGAAATACTGTCCGCGGTACATTGACACATATTATCCAAATTACGGGTAACATCGCCGCAAACAAACAATGACGAATAGCCCCCCAACGCACGAATAGCCGCAAAAACTTTATTGCAATACGGAGCAGCAAAGGCTTTAAAATGGCGCGGTGAAATTTGGCTGACCATCGGGTCCACAACGGCAATCACGTCGGCACCGTTATCTAAATAAATTTCAGCAGCCTTAATTGCAATGTCGGCTGCGTAATCAATAACTTCATGAACCGCTTCGGGGTTTTCAAACATTTCGGTAAAGATATCGCTGCCCAGCAGATGCAACGCCAGCGTGAACGGTCCGCAAATTAAACCGTACAATGCGATTTCGTCACCACAGGCAACTTTCATTTTTTTCAGGGCGTCGATAGCTATCGGCATCCGGCCGCTTTGTGCATTGAATTCCGGCAAATCGCAAATGTTTTTCTGCCAACCGGCCAGCGGATGTGTTGCCACTGCCGGTGGCACTTCATCCGCCCACTGCAAACCACAGCCCAGCGCTTCAGCTTCAATTTGTAAGTCAAATAATATTGGCAGCCCGTCCGGACGATACAACTCTTTGGCTTTTAGTAGCCCTTCAACAATCAAATCACTCGACTGGAGATACTCCGTCGCAGTCTTACCAATGAGAAATCCGCCATGCACGCCCACATACGGTACCCATGCCGGACGTTCGGTAACTTCCCGGTGCAACGCTGCAAATAACAATTCTTTTCCGGTCACAATTTCCTCCAACAATTATAGTCCTTCACCAACATCGGTTAAGCGATATTGCTCCTGCCGCGAGTATTGAATTATTTTGCCATTTTTAATAAACAGTACGATTTTTCCGTAAACCAAGCTGCGAAATAATTTCGCAAGCTTCTTTGCCAACTGTTCGCTGTCAACATCCTTGCCAACCGGCGAAAACCCTTCGGCAATCCCGTTAGAAAAGCGGATTTTTTCGGTAACTTCCATGCTGACTATTTTACCGTCTTGAAACGCAACCGTTATGCTACCATGGGCGACGAGCAACGCTCGTTCTGCAATTGCGGCAATTTCAGTATTCAGAGCGCCTCCTCGCAAAAAAAGGCCAAAGGAAACACCCCTTCGACCCTTAGTTCTTATAATCTGTCAGCGATAGTTTAGCGATAGTTTGAAAAAAAGTCAACTGCTTTTGCTATCACTAAATGCCTTCAAATAATACCGACGATAAATATCGTTCACCGGTATCCGGCAACAATACTACAATTTTCTTACCGGCATTCTCTGGACGCTGAGCAATAACGGTCGCAGCATATAATGCCGCGCCGCTGCTTATACCAACTACCAACCCTTCATCACGCGCCACGCCGCGGGACGTAGCAATCGCTTCGTCATTCGTCACTGTGATTATCTCGTCGATAACATCCCGCTTTAATATATCCGGAACAAAGCCGGCACCAATTCCCTGAATCTTGTGCGGTCCGGCAACTCCGCAAGATAACACCGGTGAATCAAACGGTTCAACCGCAACTATTTTAACCTTCGGATTATGTTTTTTCAGAACTTCGCCTACTCCGGTTATCGTACCGCCGGTTCCAACCCCGGCCACGAAGAAGTCTACTGCACCATCAGTATCACGCCAGATTTCCAGCGCCGTTGTCTGACGGTGAATTTCTGGATTGGCGAGATTTTTGAACTGTTGCGGCATGAAAGCATTGGCCGTACCCGCAACGATTTCTTCGGCGCGTTTAATTGCGCCTTTCATGCCGTCAGCTCCCGGCGTAAGCACCAACTCCGCGCCCAGAAATGCTACCAATTTGCGCCGTTCGATACTCATCGTTTCCGGCATCGTCAAAATCAAGCGGTAGCCGCGCGCCGCCGCCACAAATGCCAGACCAATACCGGTGTTGCCACTGGTCGGTTCAACAATGACCGAACCGGGTTTCAGCAGTCCGTCTTTTTCCGCCGCAATAACCATCGCATAGGCAATCCGGTCTTTTACGCTGGCAAGCGGATTAAAATATTCGAGCTTGGCAAATATTTCCGCCGCGTAACCGATAGTTTTCTTGTGATTATTTAATTGCAACAACGGGGTGTTACCAATCAAATCGGTCAGGTTTTGTGCTATTTTCATACATCCTCCAAAAAATAAATAAAGACTAAAAGCGCAACGGCTTTTAGTCTTCAGTCAGTCTGATCAACTACACCGTTATTTTATATTATAAATTGTGTTCTGTCAACCAGCCGAATTAATAAGCCAGAATACACATTTTTGACTTTTAGTTTAACTAATGTTACCATGTAAAATGTAAAAAATTGAATATTTCTTTGCAACCAAGGGAAGACCGGTGAAATTCCGGCGCGGTTCCGCCACTGTAAGGAGTTCGCTTAATCAGCGCTCCGTAGCCAGATTACTTGCTGCAAGGGGTCACACTTTTCCACGAGAATGGACAAGGTTATTTTTTTTAGCCTTTTCCGTTTTCGGAAAGGCTATTTTTTATTAAATAGCCAGATTATTTTTCCACGAGAATGGATGAAGGAGAAAGAATGTATCAACAATTCCAAAAACGAACCGCAATGTTACTCTGTCTTACTGCATGGCTATTTTTCGTTTGTCCGGGCGCGACATCCGCCGAAGATACGCAAGAGTATCAGCTGGATGAAATTACCGTCACGGCAGCACGCATTGAAGAACCGCTCGCAAAAGCCCCGGCGATAATCAAGATTATCAGCGCCGATGACCTGAACCAGAAAAATCCGCGCACACTTGGCGAAGCGCTCAATGCTTCCGACAGCGGTGTTCGTGTCAATACCAGCGGCACTTTCGGTTCCGTAAACACCCCGTATATTCTCGGTTCCAACAAAGTGCTGATACTGGTCGACGGCAAACGCATGAATCTGCCGCAAGGAACGGTCGATCTTAGCAGTTATATCATCAACGACAATGTCGATCATATCGAGATTCTTGAAGGTGGCGCCTCGACACTCTACGGCTCCGATGCTATCGGCGGCGTAATTAATATTATTACCAAAAAAGGTTCCGGACAAACCGCGGTCAGCGCCGCTGCCGGATTTGGCAGTAACTATGCTCAATCGTACGCAATCAATGCTAACGGACAGACCGGCAACCATCATTTCCAATTCTCAGCCAACCGCAACAGTACCGACGGCCAGCGGCCCAATAGTGCTTACGCCGGCAATGCCGCCGCCCTGCGTTATGACTTCGATCTTAGTGATAATTCCTCAATAACCGTAACCTATAATTATTTCAACTCGCTTTCTGGCTATCCCGGTTCAGCACAGTATCTGTCAGCAACCGATTTCGGAAAAACAATTAGTAACGACTGGAGCATCGGTTACAGTAAAACAAATAACGGCTTGGAACAGCTGTACCGCTATTACGGTTACGCCCACAACCTGAATGGTCAAAATTTCGGTTACTTCAATTACAACAATTACGTAAATGCCCTGGAATATCAAGATGGAACTGCAATAAAAAATAATGATAAATTGCTGTGGCGGCTGGAATATACCAACGAGCAAGTAACCGGCACCAATTTTGTAAACGGCGGTAACTATCGAAACACCGGCGGCGTTGTTATCCAGGATACGCACAATTTCGGTGACAATGATATTGTCTCTGCCGGAGTGCGCGGCAATCTCGACAATGTTTACGGCGGCGTTATCGCACCGGAAGTTTCATATACGCACCTGCTCAATGACAGGAACAGCCTATTCATCACTTGCAACAAAGCCTACCGCGCCCCCAGTTTCAACGAACTATATTATGAAAGCCCTTACGGCAAAGGCAATCCTAATCTGAAACCCGAACAAGGCTGGGTAGCGGAATTAGGCACAAAGAATACGCTGTCCGATAATCTAACCACTTCTGCCGCACTGTTCTACCGAAAAATCAACGATGCTATCGTCTGGGAAACCGATCCGACAACCTGGCTTTCTACTCCCTATAATATCGACACACTCACCGCCTATGGCTTGAATCTCAATCTGGGCTGGCAATTCTTACCTTGGGCTAAATTTGATTTCGGCTATACAATCATGACCAGCTATGATCAAAACAATAACGCCTCCGGCCTGCCTGACAACTGTTTCAACAGCGGACTTGCCTTCAATACCGGCGGTCTTAGCCAAAGCTTTTCCGGAAGCTATCAAAGTGCATCAGGCATTGTGCCTTATTCCGTCGGCGCTTTCTTCGTCCTAAACTCGCAAACAAATTACACAGTCAATGACAATACTACGCTATACCTGAACATGAACAACTTGCTTAATAACCAATACCAGTTTGTATACGGCTATCCGGCGGATGGATTTACCATGATTGCCGGGATCAAGCAATTATTTTAATAAAATCGTTCGGAGGACTACCAATGTTATTGGAAAAAGCCTTTCAACTATTCGACAAAGGCGGGCCGGTCATGTACCCGCTGGCATTGTGTTCGATTATCGTCGTATCCGTAGCAATAGAAAAATTTCTCTGTTTCCGAGCCGGTTCCACAAACCTCAACCAATTGTTACCGCAACTTGAACAATATCTTGGCAAAGGCAACATCAACGAAGCAATTACTCTTTGTTCAAAAACCAAAGGATTTGCCGCACAAATGCTGACCAACAGCCTGCGGCAGAACAATACCAAGGGTTTGAATATTCTTGCCGCTTTGGATGTAAATGCCAGAAATATTTGCAATCTTTTGCGCAGCCGCACCGGCTATCTGGATACAATTATCACACTGGCGCCGTTGCTCGGACTGCTCGGAACGATTACCGGCATGATTCAGGCGTTTAGCATCCTTAACCTCAAAGCCGGACAACCGCTCGCAATAACCGGCGGAATCGGCGAGGCGCTTATCGCAACCGCATCCGGGTTGTGTATTGCCATCATTGCACTCATTGTTCATAGCTATTTCAATCAAAAAACGGAACAAATTATTTCTGAACTGGAACAAGCAACCGATATCGCACTTTATCTGACAGAACCCACTGGTGGCAAAAATGCGCTTTGATAATTTACGCTCCACACGCCAGCCCCGGCTGATGATCATCCCGATGATCGACGTAATATTGTTTTTGCTGGTATTTTTTATGCTGAGTACGCTGTGCATGATTGACCAAAAAACTATCCCTGTCGGCCTTCCACAGTCAGCCGCGGCAAAAAACGACAGCACGGAAAACATCCCGGTTACTATGACCGCCAATCACCAGATTCATATTTTTCAACAAATAGTGCCCTCCGGCGAACTAGCGTCTACAATCAGCGTTGAAGTGGCGAAGCATCCCGGTAGCGGTGTAATATTGCGCGCCGATAAGACACTTGAATATGGAAGAGTTGCTGAAGTGCTCGGCATGCTGCAATCGGCGGGCATACAGCACGTTTCGGTAGCAGTTGAACAACCGGAGGCAAAATGAACGCGTCTGCCGCTCATAAACCGCTTATTTATTTGTTGTCACTACTTCTAAATGTAATATTGTTCGCAGGTATAAGCTGGATGATTGGTTCGGTACAACCTGAACCGTCGGAAAAATACCTTGAACTGGATATTGCTGCTCCGGCAACAGAACTTAGCGGATACACTGTAGCACAGCACAAACAACAGACTGTTCATTCCAAACTCAGCAACATGAATCAGATCGTCAATAATGGTAGTCCGGCTGCTAACAACTCGCCGGAAAACAGTAGTGGAGCCGCTTCGGACGCCACTATTAATCAAATTGTCGCAAGTAACGCCGGCCCGGCGACCGATACTGGCGCGGACGGAAAATCGGCAATAGCTATTCCGCCAAAACTGTTATCCAGCGTTGCACCGGTTTACCCGGCCATCGCCAGAAAATCCGGACACTCCGGCAAAACGCTCGTCATCATCGGACTGGCGGCAAGCGGCGAAATCCTGCAAGCCACTATAAGAAGAACATCCGGTTATGCCGAACTCGACGAAGCGGCACTAACCTGCGTACGGCAATGGCAGTTTAGTCCGGCCCGCAACGCCGCGGGACAACCAACTCCGTGCCGCACAACCGTTCCGGTAATCTACAAATTAAACTGACTTAAATGTCTAGACGTTAATTTCACCGGCAATCTCACCGTGAAAACGGCACCGGCACCCGCTTCGTTTGCGACCGATATTGTACCATGATGTTCAGCAACAATCTGTACCGCTATCGCCAGGCCAAGACCGCTGCCTCCGGTAGCACGGGAACGCGACTTATCCGACCGATAGAAACGGTCAAAAATTCTCTGACGCTCACTTTCGCTTATTCCGGCACCGCTATCTGAAATACTGATAACTATTTCGGCTTTAGTTCCGATTAATTTTGCGGTTACCCACCCGCCGGAAGGGGTATATTTGCACGCATTATCCAAAAGTATTACCAGCAGCTGTTTTATTCGGGCTTCATTCCCGTTCAACATTTGTGCGGAATCTATTTCTTTATTAAGCGTAATAGCTTTTTCAGTGAACAATACCGACATTGACCCGACAACTTCGTTCAAAGCCTGACTGACATCAAACCGTTTTTTCTCAACTTTCTTACGGCCGTCACAACTCGCCAAAAACAACAAATCATCGATTAACTTTGCCATTCGTAGTTGTTCGTTTTTAATATTGGTTAGCCATCTCAGTTGCGATTCTACAGTCTGATCACCCTCACCAAGCACTACATCAAGATTTGCTGCAGCAACTGCGAGCGGAGAGCGCAATTCATGCGAAGCATCGGCAACAAAATCAATCTGTTTCTGCCAAGCTTCTTTTACCGGAGCGACAGAGCGTCTGGCAACCACTACACTCCCGAACAAAAACAACAGGCACCCGATGCCTCCAGAAATTACTATTGCCCGCAGCAAGCTGGAGAGCGCGTTTTGTTCCGAACTGATATCAATAAATACCAGTGAAATGGATTGGTCTTGCAGAAGTAATTTTTGGAACCGGAACACTTGGCTCTCCGACAACTTGGCTATGCCGCGATCCCAGGTCGTGGCCAGCGCCGCCGTAATCAAACTGTTAATCTGTTCGCGGTCGAAAGTCACACTCGGAGAAATGCTGACAAACCGCTTTTGCTGGTCGAGCCTGATATAAAAAAATTCGTTTTCACGCGGCGGCTTGATTTTTTGAAATGGCGGTCCGCTCGGATGCTCACCCAACGGTGTTGTCTCAAGTTTGTCGGTTGCCATCGATACCAATATTTTTTCCGATGCATTGACTAATTCTATTCTCATAATGAAAAATACGCCGCATAAAATTATCGTAACAATAATCATTACAATCGCCATATTGATAAGAGTGATTTTCAACAGCATTTTTTTAAACATGCGCCACCTCTTTGAGTTTAAACCCGACGCCGCGAACAGTCTCCAATTTTAGTCCGCATTGCCCGAAGTTGATTTTCTTTCGCAAGAAAAAGATGTACACGTCCAAATTGGCGGTGTCAGATTCACTGTCAAATCCCCACACCCGGTTGAGAATGGTTTCTTTTGCCAAAACCTGGCCTTTGTTGCGCATTAAATATTCAAGCAACTGTGTTTCTTTCAGCGTTAGCTTGACCGATATGTTCTTTAGTGTTGCCTCACAGCTTTTTGTATCAAGAAACAAATCGCCGCAAGCCAGTTGCGAAGGATCATTTTTGGCGTTCACCCGCGTTTGGGCGCGTATGCGTGCTAATAGTTCTTTGGTAGCAAACGGTTTAATCAAATAATCATTGGCGCCAGCATCCAAACCGCTCACCCGGTCATCAACCGAGCCCCGTGCCGTGAGCATTATAATCGGAGTTTGGATGTTTTTCGCGCGCAGTCTTTGCATTATTGTGACTCCGTCCATTCCCGGCAACATCCGGTCGAGGATGATGATATCGTAAATACCGGTTTCGGCAAACAAATAACCCTCTGTGCCGTCATAGGCGCAATCTACCAAATAGCCATGCTTCATTAATATATGCTCGAGTGCATCCGCAAGCAGTTGCTCGTCCTCAACCAACAGAATTTTCATGTTCCCTCCGCTATAAAGCTTACCGCAAAACTCGTGAAAACTCAACGAAACTTCAAAGCAAGTGTTTATAGCTTTTAAAGAGTTTTTAAAGAAACGGGTACTATAATGAGAGCAACCGCACAATAGTGAAAGGAACTGTCATAAATGAAGCAATTACTCAAAAAGAAATGGTTTTGGGCAATCATGATTTGCCTCATCCTTACCGGCGCTTATTTCGGCTACCGCACATACTCGGAGAAAAATGCTGCGGCAACAGTGGCCGTCAAAACTTCTACTGTTAAGTATGGCAGCATTTCTTCAGTGGTTACGGCAACCGGAACTGTTAATGCTATAGATTCAGTTGCAGTCGGTTCAAACACCAATGGGCAATTGAAAAAAGTTTACGTGAAAGAAAACGATTCGGTTCAGATTGGCCAGTTGCTGGCGGAAATCGATCCCGAAAAAATTTCAAATCAATTGGCTCAGGCCAAAGACAAAGCCGAGAACCTGCGAATGGTTTACCAGCGACAGTTAAACTTGTACAAAAGAGGGGCACTGGCGAAACAAGACTTGGAAACCGCGGAGCTTAACTATGATTTGGCGGTAAAAGACGTTCAGCTGAATCAAAAATCTCTATCCGATACAATAATCACCGCACCGGCTTCCGGGACGATCATCGGCGAACCGATGGCTGCAGGACAAACTATCGGTGGCGCAAATTTGCAAACAATATTGACCATTGCCAACTTGTCGAAAATGCAGGTAACGGCGTTGATCGATGAATCGGATATCGGTAAAATCAAGATTGGCCAGCGCGCTGATTTCACAATCGATGCTTTCCAATATACTTCTTTCAGCGGTACAGTCAAAACAATTTCCAACAAAGTTACTACTCAGTCAAGTGTCAACTATTACAATGTGGAAATTTCCGTCGATAAAACCGATAAACAACAAATACTTTTACGCCCGGGCATGACCGCACGGGTTTCGATAGTCACAGGTGAAAACAAGCACGCCATTACCGTTCCGCTCCTGGCCTTGAAAGAATCCAGCGGCAAGCAATACGTGGAAGTTCAGGTGAACGGCAAAACGGAAAAACGTCAGGTAACCGTTGGATTAACCGATGAGGATAATGCCGAAATCAAGTCAGGGTTAGCTGAAAATGATGTGATAATAATTCCCACCGCCAAAGCCGGAACCAGCAGCACCCAGAAATCCACGCAAGGTGGCGGCCCACCAACGTTGTAGCCAGCACCATCAAAGAACGGCGAACTCAACAAGGAGCTTCAATATGGACAAAGTAATCGAAGTAATAAACGCCCGCAAGACCTACAAAATGGGCGATAACATCGTACACGCTCTTGACGGAATTGATTTCACGGTCCGACGCGGCGAATTCGTCGCCATCATGGGACCGTCCGGATCGGGTAAATCAACGCTGATGAATCTTTTGGGCTGTTTGGATCGTCCGACCAGTGGCTCCTATATTTTAGAAACAGAAGACGTTGCTAAGGCTGACGATAATAAACTGGCATATATCCGCAACAAACACATCGGGTTTGTGTTCCAAAACTTTAACCTGCTGGCACGGATAAGCGCTTTGGATAACGTGGCGTTACCGCTTGTTTATTCAGACGTCCGGCGAGCCGAACGCATCATCCGTGCTCAACAGACTCTGACAAATGTCGGACTGGGTGACCGCTCGCATCATAAGCCAAACGAACTTTCCGGAGGGCAACGCCAACGTGTCGCCATCGCCCGCGCTTTGATAAACAATCCGGCAATTATTATGGCCGACGAGCCAACCGGCAATCTCGACACAAAATCCGGAGACGAAATCATTGCCATGTTTAGAAAATTAAATGACGAAGGACGAACAATAATCCTGGTAACCCACGAGCCGGAAATTGCTGCCCATGCTAAACGCACGATACTTATCCGCGATGGAAAAATCGTGTCCGACGAGGTGAATCATGTTACTTGAAAGTATACTCATCGCCTGGCAGAGTTTGGTTGCCAATAAAATGCGTGCCTTGCTGACAATGTTAGGTATTATCATCGGCGTCGGCGCAGTTATTGCAATGGTTTCAATCGGACTGGGGATGCGCGAGCAAATAACCAGTTCGATTTCCAGCCTCGGCAGCAATATGCTGACAGTATCACCCGGCGCCCGCTCTTCCAGCGGCGTGAAACTCAGTGCCGGTCAAGGCAACAGCCTCAAATTAAGTGATGTGACCGCGTTGAAACGCGAAGTTCCCGGCATTAAATCAATAACCGGATCGGTTTCCAAATCATTTCAGCTTATTTTTGGCAACCAGAACTGGACAAGCAACGTAACCGGTACTACTGCCGCGTATCAGGATATCCGCCAGATCAAACTCCAGGAAGGCCGCTTTATTGAAGCGGCCGACGACGAGACTCAGGCTAAAGTCTGCGTGATCGGCAAAACAGTCGTGGACAACTTGTTTTCCGACGGCGATTCTCTCGGAAAGACCATCCGAATTGACGCCAAACCTTTTAAAGTAATAGGTGTGTTGGAATCGAAAGGTTCAACTGGCGGAATGGACCAGGATGACACGGTAATAATTCCCCTGTCCACTGCAATGCAGCGCGTGATGGGGATAACGAATTTAAATTCAATTTTAATTGAGGTCGAAAATAAAGACGTTATCAACTCAGTTCAGGACTCGGTAGCGCAAATCCTCCGCGCGCGCCATCACTTGCGTGCTAGTGATGATAATGATTTTACCGTCAACAATTTTGTTGAGCTGCTTAACACTATCAATTCTACCCTCTCGACTATCACCGCATTTCTAGGCAGCATCGCCGGAATTTCGCTGGTCGTCGGCGGCATCGGCATAATGAATATCATGCTGGTATCGGTCACCGAACGAACAAGAGAAATCGGCATCCGAAAGGCTTTAGGCGCAACCTACTCCAATATCCTGCTGCAGTTTCTGATTGAATCAATCGTCATCAGCTTCACCGGCGGAATTATCGGGATAGTACTCGGCTCCGCTATTTCCGTTGCTGTATCGCTGTACCTGTCCTGGAACAGTATGATTTCTGTAACGGCAATTATTGTTGCGGTAGTGTTTTCAGTTGCCATTGGCATTTTTTTCGGCATCTATCCGGCTCGAAAAGCTGCGTTGCTGGATCCGATTGACGCGTTAAGATACGAATAATAAATTTGGAGTATATAGTGAAAAAAATCAGCGTAATTATATTCATCATCGCAATAGCTTTATGCGCCACGGCAACTGCCGAACCAATGAAGCTGTCTTTGCAACAAGCTATCGACCAGACTTTACAAAACAACCCGGATCTTAAAAAAAGCGCTTTCGCGCAGGAAAGTTCACAGGCCGCATTACAAAAAGCCAAAGCCGGAAATTATCCGACCGTTACGCTTAATCTCGGTTGTAATCCGCCAATCGGCGGAACCTGGTCAATATCCGGCGGCGGTAGCAACTCAGTTCAAAGCACTACTACTAATGCATCACTCGACCTTAACTATCAACTTTACGCCGGTGGCAGCGTCAAATATGGGATAAAGCAGGCCGAAACAATATTGCAGCAATCAGATATAACTATCCAAAAGACCAGACAATCACTTAAATACGATGCGGTAAAAGCTTATTTTGACGTTATCAACGCTAAAAATCAAATAACCGTCCAAGAAACCGCGTTGGCAAATTCTACCGAACATCTGCGTGTTGTAACCGCCCAGTATGAAGAAGGATCGGTCCCTAAAGGCGACGTCTTGCGCTCCAAAGTAACCGTTTCTACCAACAAACAGGCACTCATAGTTGCACGAAATACCTATTCCAAAGCACTGTTATCACTAAAAAACATCATGAACATTCGGGCAAAAACCGAGATCGAGCTAACTGAAACACTCTCGCTCGCGACAAAAAACATTAATTCCGAAGATTTGCTAACCTATACTTCAAAAAATAATCCTGATTTACAAATTGCGGCATTATCGATACAAGTCGATGAATACAACTACAAGATTCAGCTCGCTGGTTACTATCCTACGATAAGCCTAACCGCAAGCGGTTTCCACGGCTATAATTCGGAAAGCGGCGGTGCTTTCGACTACACCAATAATCTGGGGTTGACCATCGGTGCCAATCTGTCCTTCAATCTGTTTGACGGCTATAAAGTCAAAAGTCAGTCCGAGGTGGCTGAATTGCAGATTGAACAGGATAAACAAACATTGGAATCGCTCAAACTTAACACTGACTTGACGGTAAACAGCGCAATCGACGATATCGCCGCTGCTTGGGAAGTGATCAATACTGCACAAGCTTCACTGGCTTCAGCTACCGAAGATCTCGAAATCAAGCAAGTTCGTTATGAATCCGGGGTAGGAACAAACATTGACGTGCTTGATGCCCAAAAAGCGTTGACCACTGACCAGACAAGTTACTGGGAAGCTGTATATAAATACAATCTTTCAATTGCATATCTCGAAAAAGTCACCGGTGTACCGGTACATTGATGACTTATATAGCAACAGGCAGGCTGCGGAACTCTCTACCGCGGCCTGCCTGTTTTTTGTATCTTGTATTTAAAAATGTTCGCCGTTTTCGTAATATGATGCATGCTCCAGCTTTTGAAAGTAGATTTCAACCTGTTCATAATCCTGCCCATGCAAAAACTCATTCAACTGTTGGGCGAAAAGATTTTGCACAACCTGGCCGCGGTCAAACCACAGCACCTGCACGATTGGAAATTCGGTGGCTGGTTTGCCATCGGTAAAATATTCACCCGGGTCATGAAAAAAAGTGAAATAGTCGCGCGGACAATCGACAATTTTTGCAAGTAAATCCGGTAACTCTTTGCTGGCAGCTTGAACATGCACTTTTTTGGTTCCGCGAAAAATTAAATGTGGCATAACTCCTCCAAATATTTTGTTCAAAAAATCAACCGATAGTATTTCCCCACACCAGCTCATATTGTCTGACGTATTCACTAAAACCAGCCTTCTGCAAAAATACCGCCAGCGGCTGGTTTTCTTCAACATTAACCATCGACACCGAATCACAAGTGGTTTCTTTTGCAATATAAGCCAGTAAAGCTTTACCGATACCCTGTCTGCGGTTAGCCTTATCCACCGCAAGCTGCAGAATGCTGCCCGACTGATAATTGAATACAGCAAAACCGCCGATATTACCACCAATACGTACTTGTGCTGCCCTGATAGTGTTTTCCGGAAACAGCTTTATTGTCGCATATTGATTTTGCCAGGTTGGTAAAAAATCAAAATAATCACTGCAATCTCCGGGGATATTACATAATGCGACAGGCTCGACTATCTGATTAGCTAAACTTGCCAGCGCTGTTCTTGCGACTTTTAGACACACCAGCTCACGCCGGATTTCAAATCCCTGCTTGTGATATAGAGCGACTGCTTTGTCGTTGGTGGTAATTACTTCCAGCAATAATCGCTGCGCATCTGACTGGACTAAGCTGTTTTGTGCCGCTTCCAACAATCGGACTGCCAATCCACGCCGCCGCTGCTCCGGAACAACACCCATTGAACATACATATAGTTCCCGCTCGCGCTGACCGATGAAAATAACTCCCGCTAAAACGCCGGACACAGTAATTCCGCGTGATAATTCAGGAACATACGAACGGCTGCAGAGCATTGATTGCAAACCGGCTGCGCTAATATTAACCGGCAGTATGTAATCAGAAAAAGCGCTGTTAAAGGTTTCGGCCAACTGGTCATAATCGTAACCGCTCAGAGCAGTAATTTCATACATAAAGAACCACCCGCATTTCTTATCTCAATTTGCCAAGGTCATACGGTGTTTCCTGATAAACATAATAATTCAGCCAGTTGGCAAACAACAGGTTAGCGTGGCTGCGCCACCGCACTTGCGGTTCGCGTTCCGGATTATCGTCCGGATAATAGTTGCTCGGAATGTTAATCGGTAAAGCCTTTGCCATATCACGATCATATTCCGCCTTGAGTGTGCCCTTGTCGTACTCCGAATGACCGGTCACAAACACCTGCCGTCCGCCCTCGGCTTTCACCAGATAGATTCCGGCAGCATCTGAATCGACGAGAATTTCCAGATTGGCGATCTTTTCGATATCTTCGGCTCTGACTTCGGTATGGCGCGAGTGCGGCGCCAGAAATTCTTCGTCAAATCCGCGCAGCAACTTGCGATTATTTATTTTCACTTTGTGCCAAAACACGCCAAACATTTTTTCGGCAAGCGGGTATTTGGGAATGCCGTAATGATAATACAACCCAGCTTGTGCTCCCCAACAAATATGCAGTGTTGAAAACACATTGTGCTTACTCCACTCCATGATTTCTACCAACTCCGGCCAATAATCAACATCAGCAAATTCCATGTTTTCGACTGGCGCGCCGGTGATAATCAAACCGTCGTAGCGATTATGTTTGATTTCTGAAAATGTATTATAGAATTTATACAAATGCTCACTGGGTGTGTTCAATGATTGGTGACTGGCGGTATGCACCAAGTCGACATCTACCTGCAACGGCGAGTTACCAATTAATCGCAAAATTTGCGTCTCGGTAGCAATTTTGGTCGGCATCAAATTAAGCAGCGCAATCCGTAACGGACGGATGTCCTGATGCACAGCACGCTCTTCATTCATTACGAAGATATTCTCGTTATTAAGAATATCACTCGCCGGTAAATCATTGGGAATATTTATTGGCACAACAAAAACCTCACTAACAATTAGTGCATTTATTATAGCAGATTTCCGGTTGTAGTTAATAGATTGCGCAGACAGATTGTTTATGTGTCATCAGCGCTGTGTTATAATGAAAAAAAATATGTTGCGGAGAACAATATATGTCAATAATAAACCGCTATCAAGCATTGTCCATGAACAAGAAAATTATTCTTTCAATCTTCATCGGTGCAATTATTGGTTTTTTCTTTGGCGAGCGTTGTAAAATACTGGAATTCGTCAACTCGGCTTTTGTGGGCGCTTTACAGATAACGATTATTCCCTATCTGTTTTTTTCGCTCATCCGCTCGATTGGCTCACTTAACAACAAAAACGCCAAAGCCGCCGCCAAATACTGCGGTTGGATTTTGTTGTTGCTGTGGTTGATCAGCGCTATCTTCGCCTGGTTTTTACCCTACTGTTTTCCCAATATCGAGCGGGCAACTTTTTTCGTGCCACATATGAACGATGGTAGCTCACCCATTAATCTGGTCGACGTCTTTATCCCGGCCAATCCGTTTCATTCGCTATCTGAGGGCTATATCCCGGCGGTAGTATTATTCTGTATTCTCATGGGCGTATCGCTGATAAACGCCCCGGACAAATCGGAAACACTTGGCTTGTTGGACAAAATAGTAGTGTCGCTCAAACTCTGCAACAACTATATTATGAAAATTATGCCATTGGGTTTGATGCTGATATCCGCGTATACCTTCGGCGTATCCTCGCCAAGCGGCGCGCAGGAAGTACTGTTATATATTACGGCGTCCATGGCCTACAATGTGATTTTCACATTACTCATTCTTCCGGCGATGGCAATCATGTTCACACAACTGACTTACTCGCAAATTATCCGCGCCGCGTCGCCCGCGCTCTTGTTATCGTTTGCATCGGGAAACTCCTTTATGGCATTGCCGTTGGCTTACGAAGGTCTGTACGCACTCGACAAGGAACTGGCTGAAAAAAACAATGCATCACCAGCAGTAATTGAAGAACGCCGCAAACATATTGATGTATTTGTACCGCTGGCATTTATCGTGCCATCGAGTTATAAATTTCTGGTAATCTTTTTTGTAATGTTTGGCGGCTGGTTTTTTGATGTCACAATAACTTTCGCCAATCAACTACTATTATTTTTGGTCGGTGTGCCCTGTTTGTTCGGTTCCAATGTTTTGGTAGTGCCGTTTTTGCTGGAACTCGCCAATATCCCGCCGCAAGCCTTTAATATTTTCTTCATCACTTCAAATATTTTGGTGTTTTTCAACAATGCCAATAATACGATGTTCATCGTAGTAATTGTCCTGATGTGGTGTGCAGCGCTCAATCGCGAGTGGCATTTTCGTCCGGCAAAACTTTTGTTCTACGCACCGTTATCAATAATTCTCTCGTTGCTCTGTGGTTTGGGCATCTATCTCGGTTTTACCCACCTGATTAATAACAACGAATCCAAAACAGCCGGTATCTTGGCCGCCGACTTTATGCCGATTGACCGCGAGCGAAACGCCCTCGTTCAAACGGTGATTGAGAAAAAAACGGCGACGTTAAAAAATTATCCGCCGCGTTCTGCAAACACAGACTGGCTTAAGCAGATTCTAAAAGAAGGCGAGTTGCGAGTCGGTTACGTAACAAATATTCCTTTTAGTTTCGAAAACACCCGCAACAAATTGGTTGGCTTTGACATGAGTATGATGTACAACCTTGCCGAATCTTTGGATTGCAAAACAATTGTATTCTTTCCGTTGAACAAAAAAGATTTAACAGCCATCAATAGCGGCGTTCTAGATATAGTCATCGGGGGCATCACGGTCAGCGAGACCCGTCTGGAAGAATATAAAATGTCAATACCTTATATAACTTTGCACATTGCGGTGATGGCGGCTAACAACAAAAAATCCGAATTTCCGGACTGGAACACAACTTTGGAACGGCTGATCAACGATCACAGCATTTCTATCGCCGTTTCGTCGGGTAGCGCCCTTGTCAAACCAATCCAGCATCTCTTTCCCCATCACAAAACTGTTATCCTTGATCACCAAACCGATTTTTTCACCAAACATCCGGCCGATTTATTGTTAATCAGCGCCGAAGAAGGTTATTCGCAACGAATATTGCATCCGCAATATTCAGTAATGACATCTCCAACCAATAACAATGAATTCCCCGGTGCCTTTCCGTTGCCGCCAAATACTAATGCCGAAGGTTGGCGCGAATTTGTCGATCAATGGATTGAAAGTAAAAAAATGAATGGCTATATCACCAGCAATTACCACTATTGGGTTTCCGGCATCGGCTTGGTACAAAAACAGCCACGCTGGTCAGTCCTGTCGGCATTGGAACAGCGCTTTAAATAACAAAACAAGCTCAACTGCAGGAAAGATTATTTCTTCCCGACCGTTGAGCTTGTTTTCGAATTTACTAGGCCTGTTGTTTTGTCGGCGCCAGTACAATTTCGCGGATACAAACATTTTGCGGCTGATTATAGGCAAAGGCAATCGCATTTGCCACATCCAGCGGACGCATACCGCCGTCAATCGATTGTTTCCATTGATTATAACCGTCAATTATACCGTCACTGGTGGTATGTCCTAACAATTCCGTTTCGACCACACCCGGTGCGATTGTCGTCATCCGCACGTTGCTGCCGGCAACTTCTTCGCGAATATTTTCCGTAATGGCGTGTACAGCAAATTTCGTACCGCAATACGCCGCATGGTTCGGAAAAGTTTTGCGCCCGGCAATCGAGCTGATATTTATTATTGTTCCCGCCTGCTTCGCAATCATCTTACCAAGCACTGCATGGATACCATTTAACACGCCTAATACATTGACATCAAACATCTGCTTCCATTCCGCAGGATTCTGGGTGTCAGCAGCGCCAAGCAGCATCATGCCAGCATTGTTGATAAAGCAATCTACTGCCCCGTATTTTTCTTCGGCAAGTGCTACCGCTGCCGTTATTGCATCAACGTCAGTTACATCGGTTTTAACACAAATAGTGTTCGGCAACTTCAGCGCTTCCAACCGCTCAACACGCCGTGCCAACAATAATAGCGGATGCCCCATTTCCGACAGCAGTCGCGCAGTCGCTTCGCCAATTCCTGAACTGGCTCCGGTTATAACTATTAATTTTTTCATTTCATTACCTCTTTCAGCTTAAGTCGCACATTCATCGAAAAATTAAATTATAGACGATGTTTTGACGACGGTAGTATACTACCTACAGCAAATGCTGTAAAGTACGTACTTTTTTGGCGTATAGATACAAAAAAGTAACAATTGCGTAACAATATGATTAAGTGAGGAAAATATATTTTGGAAACAAAAGTTGTTGTTTGCGAAATCGAAGCAGTTTTTGATATGATCGGCGGAAAATGGAAACCGCTTATTCTCTATCTTCTGCACAGCGACGGCCGCAAGCGAACCGGCGAAATTAAAAAGTATTTGCGGAAAATTTCGCAAAAATCACTAACCAACCAACTGCGTGAATTGGAGTTAGACGGATTCATTAATAAACATATTTATCCCGAAGTGCCGCCGCGCGTCGAATACGAACTGACCAAAAAAGGCGCCAGTGTCGTACCGATACTTGACGCCATGTGTGTTTGGTTTGAGAACAACAGTTCTGAGCGATACCAGTTCATTCGTTCGTTGTGCGATGAATAACCTAAAAATTACCCGGAACGTGAAAAGAGCCGTGTTGAGATTTTTCAGTCTCACCACGGCTCTTTTCGAAGGAGAGAGGGTCTATATTAAAAACTCATTTGCACATCAACAGCAGCGTACTTTCACATTCATCACGATATATCCCGGTTCAATAACCAGCTAGCACTTGCCCGCGCTTTTTCCAACACCGCATACTGTTTGCAGATATCATTTTGTTCACGCAAATCTGCGCCAATGACTACCTTCCCTTCACCAAATCCTGCCATCTGAAGCATATGTATTGATTTCTCAAAATATGGTCGAAAAACATTTGCATCAGGAGTTCTTTGCGTTACCGCCCACAACATCTTTTTTCCAGCAGTTAACTTGCTTGAACAATCATCGTTTAGAAAAGAGAACATTCGATCAATAACTAATTTTAGTTGCCCCGGCATATCCCACATATAAACCGGCGTACCGAAAACAACCGCATCGGCGTTGAAAATTTCCTTTAAAATCTCCCAAGCATCATCTTGAACTACGCAAAAAGCTTGTTCTTTGCACCCATAACAACTTTGGCAACCAGTTATGTTCAATTTACTGATATTGTACCATTGGACGTCGACACCTTCGTTCTCAAGCGTATCAACAATTTCCCACAACAGCTGTGTTGTATTGCCATTAATTCTTGAACTGCATTGTAACGCTACAACCTTCATTGATTATGCTCCTTGCTCACTTGAAAATTTATTTAAAAGCGTACTTCAATTCAAAAGCAAGTGCATGAATTTTGATTGGGTCACCATTAGCAACACAAATAGCAACCATCACTACGAACAACACTTGCCATCCCATAGTAACACATGCCGATGACAATATAATGACACAAACAACAAATCGGCTCATGTCCGCTGAGATAGTGTAGCAGTTGCACCACGCATCGCAAATACATGTTAATCGAAAATCAAAATTCGCTGCGAAATATAAAATAACTCTATTAAATTATTCAGCAACTTCCCAATGTTTTGAATATGTATCGAGTTCTATAACCGCGAGCCGGTTCAACTATTTTAAAAAACAAAATCGTTGCCAGCCATCACGATACGCCTGCTCCAGCTTGGCCGTGAAGGTCTTAGCGTCACAAAGCGGCGAGTTCAGAAACTCGTTGCGCAGACCGAGACGTATTCTGTTTAACGCCTCAACATCGCTACACAAGCCAACAGCTATCTCAACAAACTCTTCACGGTTTCCGGCCGCCCATTGCGGTCGGGCGAGCGCTGTCAGAATACTGAGTCCTACACGGGCCCGATGGCTATCACCGTACAGACTGACGACCGGTACACCCATCGATAATGCCTCGCAAGTAATTGTAACACCGTTGTACGGATACCAGTCGAGAAGTATATCAATACTATTTAAGCTCATAAGATGAAGTCCGGTTGAATCATCACGTTCTTTAAATAATAATCGGTCCGCAACAATACCCAACTCCGCAAAAAGTTGGTAAAAATTATCTCTGACAGCCGCATCATTCATCGCGGCGGATTTTACAAGCAACTTGCTGCCGGGCACAGCCTTTAGAACATCAGTATATATTGCTATCATAGATTTATTAATTTTAGCAATATTTCCGCACAGACCAAAAGTAATATAACCGTTTTTAAAAGCGGGAGTTTCAGCGACCTGCGGCAAGTTATTATGTGGTTTGTTAGTCAAAAAGCATCCTGGCATCCGCAGCAGTTTTTCACTAAACTGCTCGTCCAACATTCCAACTGGCGCAATTGTTGTATCGGTAATAAAATAATCAATATCATTTATACCGGTAGAGAAATTATAACCAAGCCACGATATTTGTATCGGCGCCGGTTTGGCTAAAAATACTTGCATTGCGTTGCCTTTGGTGTGTCCTGATAAATCAACCAATATATCGATTTTGTCGTTATTGATCATTTTGGCAACTTCAACATGGTTAATAACGGCAACATCGCGCCAATGATCCGCGCACTCTTTGAACTTCACCGTCTCTTCATCATTTATTGGACAGCTATAGTAACAGAATATTTCAAATTCCTCATGGTCGTGATTTTTCAGGACATTCAAACAAAACATCCCTACTGAATGATGCCGGAAATCCGGGGAAATATAGCCGATTCGCAATAGTTTTTTGCTACCGGTTGCAACTGCCGAATGCGAATATTTTTTTGCTATCGTTGATTGAAACAGCAACGGATATTGCTGATGTTTTTGTAATATCTCCAGATTATCATTAGCTTCTGAAAACAATAAATCATAGAGCATGTTACTGTAAATGTGGGCCTGCGGTCTAATGGCAATCGACCGTTCGTATTGCTGCATAGCCAATTCATATTGGCCCAAGTTTTTCAAGGCAATAGCCCAGTCGTTATACAATTGCGCCAGTGCCGGATATTTATCACTGGCAGCAATTTTTTCAAAAATTTCACAAGCCAAGGTATAGTCATTCATTGTTTCTTGCTGAAAGTTGGCATAGTTGTGCAGAGAATGTAAGTTCTGCGGATCAATGTCAAGCACCTTCTGCCAATATTTATGCGCGTCCTGACGGCGATCAACCAACAACATCGTATTAATCAACTGTTCAAGTATCCTGAGTTTCCAATTAATGTCCGGGTTATATTCAAAAGCAAGATTATAGATGCGTTCGGCTTGTTCAATGTTGCCGATTTCGCGCAGAGTATTGCCATAATTCAGATTAGTTTTGGCGTTGTGGGGATCAAACAGCAACGCTGCCTCGTAATACTTTGCGGCAATTTGATAATCTTTGCGCATAAAATAGATTACACCCAAATCATTTAGTATCAAATCACAGTTGACATTAGCGGTAAGTAGTTGATTATATAAAATTTCTGCCTGATCCAATTGTCCACTAGTTAATAATTGCAACGCTTGTGCATAAACATTTTTCATTTTCTTAATCTTCCTTCGTTTGTCAGATTATTTTTCAACAGCAAAAGGCAGACAGCTTTCGCTGTCTGCTTTTTTGTTGTTTCGGTTGCTAACTAGAACGAATAATTCAGATGAATCAGGAAGTTGTTGTTGCCTTCGCCCTGGTCGTTGTCCGCGCCGTTAACATTGTCCCAGTAGAACATCTTCCACGCGTAATCCACTTCCAG